>JACCDW011412082.1_pt1 | contig 72979 bp, 86 predicted proteins | sample 7449781 | NCBI WGS metagenome assembly JACCDW01 (sample SAMN15323449, study PRJNA562643) | freshwater metagenome | isolation source: river surface water | place: USA:Blue River Watershed | collected 2017-08-18
AAAATCATATAAATATTCAATCATATTTTCAAAATTATCATATGTTTGTTCTAGTAATACTTCATTATTTTGTCCATCCCATCTTTTACTCCACGGTTCATTTGCCCAACATAGACAAAAAGTCTGATTAGTAGTTTTTAAATATTCTAAAGGTTTATACATTACTTTATGATTATTTTTAAACCAATAATGATATACAATAAAAGTATCTATACCAAAATCTCTTGCTAGTTTTGTTTGTTCATTAAAATATTGTTGATTTAAATTATAATATCCAATATCATTATGCGGTTTCATTATTGAAATTTCTCTTTTGTTTTTTCCAAATACTTTATCATTAAACGGTTTTAATAAGGTCCATTCTGTAAATCCATCTCCCCAAAATTTATTGTTTTCATCTATATTATGATATTGTGGAAAATATATTGCACTAAAATTTATCTTAAAATCATTAAAAATATTTTTATATAATACTATATGTAAATGTTTATATTTGATATAATCACAAATTTCTGTAAATGATTTAAATGATGATATTTCTGACAATATGTTTTTTTTAATAAAACATGAATATATATTACTATCAGTGAAAACACAACTAACATTTTTCATAAGATATCTATAAAATTTTATCTTTTTTTCATTTATATTTAATTGTTCAATACAAAATATTTCAGGTATTATTAAACAATATGATGAGTCTTCATATATCTTACTATAAAAACGATTTTGTTTACTAATTAAATTATCATTTTTTCTGTTAATATTTGTATTATTATTCTCCTCTAAAAAATTAACCCATTCTTTATTACTAATCCAAAAATTACATCCTCCGAAGCTATTGGGGTTCCAAATTGATTCAGAGCAAAATAATGATGCTGTATCCCAATGTGCTACTATACCTAATTCATTATCCTGTATGACTTTTGAAAAATATATATCTTCAGGACATATTTGCATCGAATTTGCCCTCATAAAACTTTCTACTTGTCTTGACCATATCTTCATTGTGGTAATTGGTATTTTTTCTATGACTCGCATCATTACTGATTTTGAACGCAAACTAAGACCACCACTACCAACGTCATTCGGAGTATAACCAATACCTTTAAGAAATGGAGCGCCAATATAATCCCATTGTAAAAAATCTTGGATGTTAGATTTGAATATAAAGGTGTTTTCTTTATAGAATAATATTTTCTCACCAACTAACAAATTCCAGAATTCAGTAGAAGCAATAAATTTATGGTATTCATCACTCGTCTTTATCAATTTATCTATCTTAATTATTTTTATATCACGACCAATATTTCTAACAATATTTTCTATTATAGACAAATTTGTACCATTACATATAATTGTAAAACTCCATGTATCGCCTAATTTAAGAATAGCATTTTTAATAATATATTCTACATGAGGAAATTTATTGAATTCTACTAACACAGCCTCATTCATAAGTCCTTGTTTTATAGTTGGTAACAATGTCGAGTCAATTGTAGTTATATTCTTATAACATATATAACGATATTGTTTTTTAGGATCATTCAAAAACTCTTGTAAGGTTTTTTTATTATTATTGTTAATGTTATAAACTTTACAAAAATCTTTAAATACCTTACCTTGCAGTTCTTTGTCGTTACAATGCATAATATAAAACAACATTTTTATTTTACGAAAGGTTATTTATTTTTACGAAAGGTTATTTATTTTTACTAAAATAACAGAAAAATAAAAATAAACAGAAAAAATTATTCTACAGATTTTTTAATCATCTCATTCCAATTTAAATTTGATATCCAAAATTTATGGCCTCCAAACGCGTTTGGGTTTGGAATACTCTCAGTAGAAAATGCTTTAGCAGATTCAAAATTAGCAACAAAAGAAGGATTTTTAGAAAAAAGAGTTTTTGCAAAGAAAACATCTTCATTAATATTGTTATGAACATTATTTTGTAAACATTCTAACATTTTTGATTTAGTTCGCAAACTAAGACCACCATTGCCGACTTTTAATCCAGGTGCAATTTCATGTAAAAATGGAGCACCAATATAGTCCCAATGTAAAAACTCTGAAATATTATTTTTGAATATAAAAGCATCTTCTTGATAAATCAATAGTTTTTCTCCATGAAACATATTCCAAAAATCACTAGATAATAATAATTTGTTGTATTCATCAATAGACACATTATCATAATTTAATTGTATAATCTTAATATTTGTAGAAATTTTAGAACATATATTTTTCATAAAATCAACGTTTTGGTTTCCACATATAACTGTATGCGACCATCCATCGCCTAATTTATAGACGGCATTTCGTATGACAGTTTCAATATTAGGAAGACAACGAAAATCAATAAAAATGCTTTCATACTTACTGGTTGTTAGTATATTTGGTAAAATCTTATATTTTAATAATGGTAATATTTCTACACATAAATTACGATATTTAGTTACATTATCACAATTAATAATTCTTAAATCATCTATAGTAAAAAAATCAAGGGCCATTCGAGTTTTGTATTTTTCAATACTTTTAGACTCACCATTAAAAAATACATGCAAACATTTAACTAAATAAGATTCATAAGTGTCATCATCAGAAAATTCTAAGTTTTGACATCGAATAAAATATCCCAAATTAAAAAAATTATAATCATGAAAATTTAGGTTAATGAAACAATTTTTATAATATAAATCTTCATTAGGATTAAAAGCATATATGTGGTTCAAATTAGTCGTACTGAATTCGGTTAGTACTAAATTTGGATAACAAATAAATGAACTATTTGGAAATTGATTAAATACGTTGATAAATAAATGGTCAAAAAATACTGGTTTACTTCGGCGGCTATCTAACATATATTTCGCACAGGTTAAAGAATAATATATAGCATGAGCACCAAATATGTGATAAGAAGTGTTATCCGGTCTATATAAATTAGTATTATTATTGACACTTTTATGATTTAAGTCTGCAAAATCAAAGTCACTAGCTCCTAACATAAAAAAATCATATGGAACTTTAACATCTGTAAAATATTTCTCATATAACTGATGAAAGTTTTTATGGAAGATAATATCATCTTCAAAAATAATCGCATTACTATAATTATTTTTAACAATGTTAGATAAACACCATAAGTGACTTAAAAAACAGCCTAATTCATTAGAAGTAATCTGACTATAGCTAGGTAAATGTTTAAATTGACGAAACATATTAGAATTTACACGTTCAACGCATACTAAAGTATAGTTAATATTATATTTTTTAAAAAGTACAGATATATAGTTTCGTCTAAATATATTATCGTTTAGATTAATGACAAATATGTTAGGACAATGTTTATTAATGTATTTTTCACATAAAGGGTCATTTAAAGTTTTTATTAGTTTAACTTTATAATTTTGTATAAATGAGTCAATAATATTGTTCTTTTTAAGTGTCATATCTTATATAATAATTAAATATAAAATATAACATCATATGAGCTTAAAAAACACCTCTTTTTTTGGTTTTCAAGCTATTTTTATATGCTAAAAATGTTTCGTCAACATTAGAAGGAACAACTTTAGATTCAGAAGTGGTTACCTCAGCAACTTTAGAAGAAGCATCAGCAACTTTAGAAGTAAGTTCATCAACTTTAGCAACTAAAGCAGCATGAGAATCAGCTAAAGAAGCATCGGCAACTTTAGAAGTAAGTTCATCAACTTTAGCAACTAAAGCAGCATGAGAATCGGCAACTCCTTGGACATCTGCTAATTTAGAATGTAATACGGCAATAGTATCTTTTAATCCTTTTACTTCAGATAACTGACTTCGTAGAAAATCAATTTGAGAATGTAATTCGGAAACTTCGTTTTGATTAACATTTGAAATAGTTTGGCGGACAATCACAGGTGCAGGTACGTGAGCAGCTTTTTTATGGACATTCATTCCTAAAATTCCGGTATTAATACTCATATTATAAATATTTAAGAGAAAAGATTTTTACGAAATTTATAAATTAAATTTAATATATTTTATAAAAAATATTTCTTACTTAAGTATATAACATGGCTACTCCATCGTACGATGTATTCCAAGTATGTACAACACAACAAACTCCTGTTGATGTCAAACATAGCGTTATTGGTCAGGTGCTTACTAATTTAGCACAAGAAAATTATAATAATCCACCATCAGTTCCAGCTGGTAGTGATGTTTATTGGGGAACTCCTTCCGTTGAGGATTCAGAGGGAAATCCTGTAAGTATCTCAAGTGTTCTCGGTATTGGAGGTACTAACACAAATAAATATGTAACTGTTGCTGCTGATTATACCGGTATCCCAGATGATATTCCTGACCCCGAAGAATTTATCATTGGTGATAATACTTTTATTGAGACACCTAACACTATTGTTAAATATGTTGCCTTAGATGCTTCAAGTACGCCAATTATCGAAGGTGACCTTTCATTCAATATTGTTGCTAACTATGGTCCTTTTGTAAATGTCGTTCAAACTGATAGTTCTTGGAACATTACTTTTGATCAAGAAGTTGCTTATCCTGAATTAGCTGTTGCTCTTAACTCTCAGGATAACAATGACACCGGTCTAAGTTTAACAACTGTTGCTGAAGATGTTACATTTAATACCACTAATGCTATGGCTGGTTTAGCAGTTACAGGTGCCGGAAATCAGACTCAATTTGCTAAATACTTTACTGAAAATGCAGATGGTAGTTTAACTACTAATACCTTAACAGCAGCTTCAAGTTTAGCTGGTATGTCTGCCAAAGTTAATCTTCCTACAGTAACTCCTGATGATGGTCTTTTCGGAACTTACAAATTTGAGATTTTAACTGCTCAAGTTGGGGTTACTCAAACTCCTGCCGGTTCAGTTACCGATGAGTCGGGTCCTTATCCTGTTCTTCTTCAAGACGGAAGTGCCATTCCAGTTTCTTTGACTGTTCCTCAATTAATGGCAATGATTCCTACTGGTCAAACTGTTACCGGTGGCTGGTCTTTCACTATGGATATTTCAGGTAATAGCATATCTCAGCCAGCGGGTTATTATATTGACCAGTTAAACACTGGTGTCAGTACTGATAATAGCAATATTCTCAATGACCTCACTTATATGTCTGCCAACTTACAGAACCAAGCAACTTATCTCGATGTTAGTAATGCAGTTATTGTTTTAGAAACTTCTACTAATGCTAACTCAGGAAATCTTAGTCTTATGGCATTAGATACTTCTGTTGGCGAGACATTAAATTATGCTGATTCTGCTACAAATGGTCAAGTTAAAATCTTAATTGCTCCTCCAACTGATAGAACTGTTACTACTGATGCTTCTGGTGGATTTTATGGAGAAACTGCCCCTACTATTTCAGTTCTATACTCTGCTGCAGAATATTCTGGTGATGCATCTGGTTCTGTTATCGCAACCGATTCCAGAACAACTCAAGATTTAAGCTATAATGTTGTCTACTTATCTGCTAAATCTGGTGATGATCCTAGTGCTGCTGCTAATAGCAATGGTGCATCTCTTTATACTAATAACGTTGTAGTTGATTTTGAATCTTATATTGATATCAATCTTCCATCTGATCTTTCTCAACCATACGATTATGTTGACATTCAAATTCAGCCAACGAATACTGTTATGGAGAGTGGAAAGATGTATATTGTTTCAAGTGATATCTACTCTAATAATGCTAATGTCAATTATGATTACACTAACTATGATTATTTAACTAATCAGCCAATTACCACTAACTATTACTATTCAACTAACAATTATGAACAAGTAGTTGGAACCATTGCCAACATTACTATTGATAATATGCGTCTAAATGAGTTCAATAGTTCTAGTGCATTTGATAACTATCGTATCTTATCTGCATCAAAGACAATTGATAACTTAAATCTCTCATCTACAGTCTATAATGATTTTACATTCCAAATGGGAAGTGATGGAACTGATGCTTTCTTACAATCATCTGCTCTTACTTTGTCTGAGAATATTTTCCCTACTTTTGCCGAATGCCAAAATCTCGTTAGTGACTCAACTAAAGCTATTGGTGTTACAATTAGTTACAATGATGTTGCAAGTAATGCTAATCCAAGTTACCTTTTCGACTCAGTTGATATTGCTTGGAATTATGTTGATGCTTGTGGAAATCCTATCAGTGCAACTGAACATACTACTATTGATGAGATTAATTTAACTTTCAATTCAGTTGAACCTACTTCAACTGTATATACTGATGTTACTAGTCTTGTTTCAGGAACAGGTAAATCTAATTACACTTTTATCAAAGTTGTAGTTGATGAGTACTATTCTACTAAATTCTTAGTTCCAATGGGACCATGGAATAACTTGTATATGGAAACTCCTGCTATCCATTCAACTACTACATATTATCAGATTTATCCTAGATATGGTGGTGTTCAAGTTGTTGATGGTCAACTCATTACTAATAACACAACTCAGGCTAGTCAGAGCCTCTTACCAACTTTTACTATTGGTGGTCAGCCTCTTCTTGCTAGTGAAGTTCTTGAAAATTTCAATAATCCTGAACTCCCATTATCAGCTAGTTTCATTCTTAACCGTGATGCAATTTGTGCTCTTAAAGCTAAGGTTCAAGCAATTGACTTAGATGTAGTTGATCCTACATGGCAAGATGTTGTCACCAGTGAGCCATTTTCACAGATGGATGTTTATTTCGGAACCGAAACTACATTTACCTTTGCTAATCCTGTAACTGGTTCGGGTGATGTAACTGTTCACATGTTAATTAACCCTGAGTTCACGGCTCATGACAGTCTTCTTTCTTTAAATAACATCTACTATGTTATTCCTCTTAAACAAGACATTCATCCTTTCCCTGGTATTGATTTTAGCGCAACTGCTTCAATCCAAGGAGGTGTTCCTTTAAACATCACCGATGAGCTCATTCTTGTTCCTAAATACATTTACAATGGTGTTGATACTTATGATGTTGCTGCAATTGACTACTATGTCTATTATGGCGACCCAGCTAACAATCAATTAGTTGCTAGAGTTGTCACAGCTGGTCCTTTTGTAGATTACTTACTTAACATTGTCTATGCCAGATCTGATTTCGCTCGTATCTATAAGACATTAGGAACAGAAACAACTACTTATGACGTTGCATTTACATTCCCAGTCATTCCTGTTGATGCTGGTGTTTTCCTTACTAATGTTCAAGATATTGTTGTTGGTAATTATATTACTTTCACTGTTCTCCCTGACAGAGCTGGTGTTGCTATTGTTGGTACTGCTCCTGGTCCAGGACCCATCACACAACTCGTATACACTGACCCTAGTGCTTCTACTTTAGTGCTTGACTACTATAGAGGTTATGACTTAGGTATGCCAACCGCATATAGCACTCAGGTCTTTACTATTAGCAGAACTCCAGGAGTAATGCAATTTGTAATTGACCGTCCTGGTCCTGATGTTTTCCAATCTACAACTGCTAGATATGCAAATGGAGTTTCATATACAATTAACAATCTTGTTGACTCTAATTCTGATAATTTCGGTGACCTCGGATTAGTATTCAATGCAAGTTATTCGTATAATCCTACTAAAGGTGTTTTCTTTAGAATTCCCATTCAAATTAGTGCATCGCCAGTTACATTTAATTGGGGCAATGAATTTGAACCTGCTGATTGGTCTGGTTCTTTAAACACTAGCTTATCTTCCTATGATCTTTTCACTCAATTTGCTATTAATAATTTCTATTCAGGTAAAGTTATTGCTTATGATAACTACACTTATAATATTACATACTATAATGGTAACTTGAAAATTTCACATGCAAGTAGCTTTGTTGGTGCTCCTGCAACTCAAACTTATACTCAAGTACCTAATGGTCTATTCAACTTTGCTCAGTTTAAGAATGGTGCACCTGGTATTAACTTCACTAATGCAGATGCTCAGTATGTTCCTACTTCTACTATGACTCAGCCATTCTTTAAATTCACTACTACATTAAATTCATTAGTTCCTAAGACCGCTTATTTTGTCTATGCTAAGCCATACCTTAAATTCACTGAATTATCTTATGATGGTGCTTCAGATGTCCTCTTTAATATTCCAAGTGCTCAATATGATCCTAGTCAATTAATTACTCAATACTTAGCTGTTGCAACCCCAACTGTATCAGTGACAGATTACTATCCATTTGCAAGTGTTTCTAACATGAATAATGTTCAATTCCAAGTCACTTCTGCCAAATCTTATGCTGCTTATGCTACAGGTCCTAGTTCAACAGTCGAGACTTTTGACATTACTGGTTCTTGGATTACTATCGATGAAGGACATAATACACCTGCATTAGAGCCAGCATACGAGACTATTTATGATGGCTATATTAGAGACATGCCATCTGTTCTTAGTGATCCATCTAATTCGGTGTATGCTACTCGTGATGAGACAACAAACGCATATAGTTTATATATTAAACAAAATATTACTCCTATCATGGACACTGCTGCAAATGGAGTAGTCACTCTATCAGAACAGCCTTTTAACCTTCTTGTACATATTGGAAACAGTGTTCTTCCATCAAGACATTTTATATTCTTATTACATCCATTAGAAGGAACTATTGTTAGTATGTATACTTTCGATGCTGTTCTTGGAACTGATGGAACTAACCCTGTTCCACCATCTCAATTCCAATTAACAAGATTTGTTACTGAGGCAGTTGACTATAGACTTCTTCCTGCTGTTTACTTATCTCGTGTCAAACTTGTTCCAAGACACGGTGCATATGCTATTTATGATATGCCTTCTTCTTTCCAGATTGCAACTGCTCCAGGTGCTACTGTATGGGCAAAGATGATCAATAATGTTACAATCGATTTTGACACTATCCCATGGCAAACTCTTACTGGTAATTACACTATTCAAACACCATTTATTTCATTAAACGGTATTACTCCTACTCCTTTCAGTGCTGATTACATCATTGAACTCTTATCAGTCTCACCAGAAATTCCATTGAAGATGAACACCTTCTACTTACCTGATACTACAATTACTACTAACGGTTACGGTTTGGCCTCAAGCAGAACTACTTTCAATGGTTCTACTATTGCTTCTGCTCTTGCTACATCTACTCTTACATTAACAGCAACTTATGCAGACCAAGCAGTACAAGGATCTGCTACAGTCCCAACATATGGTATTACCACAAAAACAGCAGGAGCTCCTTATGCCATATAAACAAATAATATACAGATAAACAAATAATATACAGATAAACAAATAATATACAGATAAACAAATAATATAAAAATATGATATCATATGTTATATTATTTTATTTGATTCGTGAAGTAGTATTTTTTTTCTTTTTATGCCGCAGTCTCTTGGTTTTTGAACGTTTTAAATGTTTTGTAACAAATTGTTTAATCTCTTGTTCGCGTGTTAGTATAAGGTCAACAATGTTCTGATAAAAGACACGAAACTCTTTTTTGCGTCGTTTAATTTCACCAAAAGTGAACCATTGAATTTGTGTTTTTTCAAAAATTTTCATATCACGTATGACATTCTTAGGTAATCTTTTTTGTAGAAATTTTTGATTATTATTATAATAATATGGTAACCAATAATTATACTCCATCGGAAAAATATGTGTTCTATAAACACTATAACCGGTTGATTTATAATCAATCTCATACATACCATATTTATTGATGAGTTTTCGGATAGAATTACTATCACCCAAAAATCCGGTAAGTTCTTCACCACCTTCTCTGATTGCAGTTTCTAAAAAAGATTCTTTGCCATCAGTTCCTCCACCAAAATCACTCCACCCTGGATTTTCATCAATATCTCGTTCTTTTCCAAACAAAAACATAATCTTGCCATTATGTATCGTAATTGGTAATAATCCTGCTCCCATATATATAATATATATAATAAATATTATAGGTTTCTTTTCAACTCTCTAATTTCTTCTTTCAAAGATTTTACTTCATTTACAAGAACGCCAATAAGTCCAATGTAATTTAAAGATTGCATTTTTGGTCCATTAAACTCACCATCAACTAACATGGGAAATACATCTTCTACTTCATGTGCTAAAAATCCGATTTCTTCTTTGCCTTCTTTTTTATATATCAAAGGTCTTAACATATCAACGTTATAAGATGAATCCAGTTCTTTAATATCAGATTTTAAACGTACGTCACTAGTTTGTATAAATGCTGGTGCATAAGCGTTTCCTGAAAATCTTCCATTACCAGATGCATCAACCGAAAATGAATTGGTGCCTTGTTGAGTAACAAGAAAATTGCCATTGATTTGTGTGGTAGTTCCAGAATTATTAAATAAAGTGTTAGAACCAGATATCAAATTCCAATAACCTGTACTATTATCAATGTTATAAGTAACAGAGTTAGAAACAAGGTTTTCATTAATAACTTGTATTGTGTATTGTCCAAAAGGAAGATTTGTAGGAACATAGAAAGCAATGCTTTGAGAACTAATATAAGTAATGTTAGAAACAACAGTAGTTCCAATTTGAACAACAGAATAATCTCTAAAATTTAATCCAGTAATATAAACAATTGTATTAGCCCCAGAAATACTTTCAGACCGGGATAAGCTGTAAATAATAGGTGTTACAGAAGGATAAACGTTATTATATGCTTTGCAACTATGTGTACCATAATTAAAAATAAGTCCAGACATTTTAGAATATAAATAGAATATATTTATATGAAAACATCTTAAATACAATTTAATATAGCTAATATATAGAAATGAGTTATATTAAAAAAAAATTACCTTGTCAATGTAGTGTTGCAGTAGAATCGAATGGTGGTTTCTTATTATCGGATCGTGTTATATTTTGTTGCGACCAATACTGCGAAGAGCATACTACAGATGAAGCTCAAATTCGCGAAGTAGTTGCATTTGAAAAGGATATGAATGCATGTGATAATAAATTAGCGGATATAGTTGCATATTTGTTGAATAAAAATCAATTGGCTATTGATGTCAAAAAATATAAATTTAATTAATTTATAATCCGAATAACAAAGTAGGTGCATTATCATCGGGTTTATGTCTGATATTACCAACAAGTTTTTGATTAGCCCAATAACTTGTACAAAATCCGATAAAGATTCCTATTCCGAATCCCACAATAAGTTGCATTATTGTGTGATTTTTAAATATAAATCGTTGAATCATCGTAATCAATGCAATAACTAAATATAGGTTCATAATAGATGAACTTTTAACTATATGATAGATGAATCCTATAGAATAGCCAGCCATTTGCGCATGACCAGATGGCATACCAAATTTGTCAAATGAAATACGATTACCATTTCTAACTTCCATTGCAAAAATGTGTTTATCATCAGAAGGTCTAGGTTCTTTAATAAGTATTTTTAAAACAGAATTGAGAATAACATTGATGACAAATCCACCAAAGTAAAAGAGGAGAAATATATATTTATTAGAAATAATTAAGAACCCACATGTTAGTAGTAACAAAATAATGGGACCAAAAAATCCTAAATAGGTTCCAAACATCTGTAAGTAGGTTTGAAACATTTGTAAATATGTTTTATGCATATTATACTTAATACTGATATAAATTTTCACTAATAATAGTAATACACCAATCAACACCATTTAAGTTAACCGTAAATCCTCTGTCATCAATTAATTTAATATGCATCCTATCTATATTTACGGGTCCAAAATAGATACGTTTGTTATCCTGTAAAGAGCCGCTAAATTCAACATAAACGTCGCCGATTTTCATACCACCTTTCTTTAAAGGCACAATAGCAAATGTATCAGAGACATTTGGAGGTTTAATTTTAAATGAAGTATTTTGAGAACGACTTTTAATTGATTGATTAATAGTGTAAAGTTGTGCTTGTGTTAGTGTGCGAGGAGTAGTTGTAATAACTGTTTGTGATTGTTCAAAGGAAAGGGTACTTTTTTCTTCAAGTAAGTTACCGATGTTTTCAAGATTGATTCCCAATGCATTCGCTTGTTGAGGGGTTAACATGCCTAATGCTCCTAATGAATCTAATTGTAATGATGAAATTGTAGGTGTAGCGGCTCCACAAATAACGGGTTGAGTTGGTGTATAATATGAAGGCAAATCTATTTTTGCAGGTAATTCAGTAATAGTGATAAGGCCATTATTAATATGATTTTGGTTATAATCATCTAATACAATAATAAAGTATTTAGGTCCATATAAATCTAATATGCATAAAGCGGTATTCCCAGACCCATTAAGAATTGGTTGTATTGGAATACGATATCCCATTAACCACCCCAAACTAGTACCGAAAGATGCGTTTTGTGAGTTACATGTATAGTTATTATTTTGAAATGGTGAGAGTTGGCCACTATAATCGAAGAAGATAAAATATGGATTTTTTGTTGAATCAAAAATATCGGTAGATTGAGTAATGCCTTGAATTGTGTAAGTCATTCCTGTACTAGGGTCAGTATAAATCCAACCATTAATATTTATAGTAATCTTGCCATTATTATTATTGTAAGTGGCAGCAACCAGCCCAGATACAGTTGTAGTAATACCGGCATCATTAAAGGCACGATTTAGTTCAATGATAAAATCAGCTGTAGCATAATTGCCTGGTTGAATATTAATTTGAACTGTAATAACATTGTCACCATCATCTAAAGGGATACAAACCCAAAAACATGTATTACCATAAGCAGTATCGATAACGTACCAAGTGTATGGAATTTGAAAAGAATAAAGACGTAAATTAAGAACATTAGTTAGTGGATCAGAAAGGTCTAATGTAAAATCGGTAGAAGATGCGTTTGAAGTTCCACTCGATTGTCGATATTGACTATCAATGTTAATAAAACGGGAGGTAATATTTTTTAAATTGGGATTTAGAGTGTCTTGTGCAACAGGAGTTTGATAAGTGTTACTAACACCGAGTTTTTCTCTTTTCATCGGAAGATGATTATCGTTATAAACTTGTATTTTTTGTTCTCGTTCGGTGATTTTGTTAGTTTGTGTAGGATTATTATATTGAGTTAAATATTGTTTAGTGTACCATTCATTATTTTGTGCAGTTTGGAAATCAGTACCATCAAGATATTCAAGAAGTCTGATTTGTGCATTTTTAAAGAATGCGGCAGTTTCAGATTGGTCTTCATCATTAAATTTATTATAGTAGTAATTTGTAGTATCCAAAACTTCTTCATCAGTCGGGTCATCGAGTTGCAAGATTGCTAATAATTCAGGAATCGTATAATTGTTAATATTTGTATCAAAACTACTCATATATAGAATATTAATATTAATATTTAATATATAATCCATAAAAAATCATTAAAAAATAAAAATTATGCATCTTCTTCTTCAATATCGTAAATATCAGTAATTTGTTTTTTATAAAATTTTCTGGAAAAGCATTCACGTATTTTAGTTTGAATTAGAGTTTCATCGAGTTTCCATCGTTTATATATCTTATCTTTTAAAATAGAGATACCATGCATACGTTTCAGATGTGATAATCCTTTAAATAAAATAATATCAAACATAATTACTAATTCTGGTGTTAGTTCATCTCTCGATAACCAATATTCTCCTTTATAGATATATCTATTATACGAGTTATCTGCATAAATGTTATATTTCTTATCGGTAATAGGTCTATTTTTAATAAGACCAATGCCTTCAATACGATTTAATTCATTATTCATTTCAACGACAAAGATGTTGGAACCTAATGGATATTTTTCACAAATTCTCGAAATAGAACCATAAATAGTTCCATGGATAGAATTTAATTTTCGGAACATCATATTTTCGTCCCATGTTGCATTGTTAAATCTGGTTGAAGCTATATAATACATTTTATTGAAAAATATATTATATGATAAAATTAGTTCAATTTTTTATGATTTCGCGTAATTTAGAATCTAGTGGTTCATAACGTTTGTTATCAATTAGATTAATAAATGTATTATAGGGTGTTGATTTTTTAAGTGCATCAACGCCTCCTTCACAAAAAACATTTAATAATACTGGACTAAATCCAGACATCATTGAAGTATTTAATTGTCTACTTAATGAAGGAAATCCTGAGGTAGAACGAAGATTCCAGAAAAGAATATGTGGTGGTTTATATGCTCTACCACAAGCAGCAATACCAGCCTCCGAATATTTTTGCTCCATTACTTTATACATTGTATCGAAATAGTTTCCATTACGTTGACTTGTATCAAGAGCGTCATCGATTTGCATATCAGAAAATACACATAAAATCATATCTTCAACATCTGCAGGTTCTAATTTACTTTGAACTGTCGCTTGGAGAATCATGTCTAATGCAGCATAAAAATTAGTATTCATTCCCCAATCAGCGCGTTTTAATTTATTTGCCATTGAAACAAAACCATCGCAATCATCAAGATTAACCCAGTTGGGTTTTCCGCTAAAAGTTAGTACACGTTTGCCAAGCATAGATTTTTCAGCAACTCGAATGCCTAATGATATTGCTGCAAATAAAGGATCACCATTCATCGAACCAGATACATCAACCATAGCAATAATTTTATCAAGCGCATTATTCTGTGTTGAATTATCTTCCCATTGTTTATTAATGAGGTTAATTTCAATTTCACTTAATTTATCTGACAAAAGTGCTTCTTTTGCAAAATCCACAAGAGAAACTCGTTTTCCCTTAACAGTAACTTCTCCATTGACAGCTTTCTCAACAAATTCTTTAAAATGATCTGCACATAAAATTCGGTCTTCCTTATCAGACCTATCATCACCACGTTTAGTTTTATTAAAGAATGCTTTGCGCTGTTTTTGCATTGTAATTGAAGTCTGGTTATAAGGCTTTATTTCGGCCCATGTATTAGCACATTGCTTAATTTGAACAGTATCGAGTTTTTTATTTAATCCTGAAATAATCTTACGATACTCCATTTTAGCCTTTTTAATTGCGCGCTTTAACTTATCAGGATTTAATTTAGCGGTTTGAATATATGAAGCAAAATAATCTGTAGCAAGACGTTCATATAGGTTTCCATTTGCATCTCCATTCTCCCAATTTGTTTTCTCTCTAGGTACCCATTTTGCGAGCAATGATGGCGAATCTGATTCCATATCTTTACGTAATTGTTCATTTACAAGTGTAACCATATATGCAGCCATTTCTGAATTATGGCTTGTTTTCCAGAATCCCTTAATGTCTTTCCAAGACCCATATTGATGGTCTGAATCAAATAAGACGAATGTTCGTAATGCATATTTTGCTAATTCAATATTAAATTCGCTCCATATATTAAGTAAATCATATGCAAGTTTATATTCCCCTTTGCCAGAAATAATGTCTCTTGTAAAACCGACCATACGATATAAGATACTTAGAGATTGCATATATTCAGCATAATTGATTTTATTTAAATTATATTTATTTTGTGTTTCACTAAGAAGTTCCTGGTATTTTTTAATGATGCTATCATTTGCACCTCTAACTAACTGAAAATGAACTTGAACAATTTTGTCTTCAAATTGGTTGGACCAATCTAATTCAATATGACCATTTTCGCCGATTCGGAGTGATGTAGAATTATCAATAGCGTTAATAAGTGCTGCCATGTAATTAATAATATTAGTAAAATTGTCTTTAAATTCTTTTTTCAAAATAATATAAATGTAAAGTTCTTTAAAAAAAGGACTTTATACATTTTTATAATATGTTATTGCATCTGTATTATAACCGATATCCTCTCCTTTGTATAAATGACTTGCTACCTTTGTTGGTTTTTCCCAACTGGATAAAAGTGTATTATCTATAAGATTTCTATATAAATATGGTCCATACTCAGCTCCGGTTGGAGTAAGTGTTTTATGTCCTAATCTGATTCGTTCAAATCTAAAAACAGGAGTAGTTAAACCTAATATAAAGTTTGGTTTGAGCATATATAAATTATATCATATTTATATATGAGTTAATTTAACGCAATATTCTATAATCGTTTTTTGATGGTTTTATTGAATATTTTTTTCATAATTTCATTGATGTTTCGTTTAGTTCCAAGTTTCTTTGATTTACGAGGTTTAATATAGAATACAATCATTAAACTATTTAAACTATGGAACATGCCAATGGATTTTTGAAAAATAATGTCATCAATAGAAGCTAATGGTGTTAGAAAGTCGGTACCTAAATTACATATTTGTTTTGTCTTAAAATATTCAATTAATTTTTCAGGTTCAATGGTAATATTATATTTTAACATGGTAAGAAGACGATATTGTTTGTTATTATAGGGCATATGTGATTTGATTAAACTAAGAAGTTCATCACGTTTAATGGTTCCAGATTTATCTTGGAATAAATATACATCTTCTTTTACGGATTCAATTTCCATATTTTCATCAACATAAATGAGATTTAAATTAACAAATTCTAATTCTTCTAAATAATAGTCTTTATAGGGTGAGTCATTTTTTTCAAAAAGTTCTATCCAAGAACTATCCAAATCTTCTAATTCATAATCCATTATAATACAAAAATATAATGAATTATAAAACATAACGAAACTCATTCATCAACTTCAGTATATTCGTCATCAGAATCATAAATTTCGTCATTAGAAAAATCATAATGTTCAATCGGTTCATTAGGAGGATAAAAATCCGATGAAATCATAGATTCTTCATAAGAATCAGGGCCATGAATAGATTCATATTGCTGTATATAATAAAGTCTATTTTTTGCAATATCTCTTGCAGAAGTATTCATAACATATTCAGGTGATTGTAGTTTAGCATCATAATGTAATAGTTGTTTTTCAAAATCAGTATAAGGTCCACGAGTACTTCCATTTTTACTAATAGTTAGAATTCCAGGTTTACCATTTTCAGAAATTTTCTCTTCAATTTCATGAGGTTTTTTTAAAATAGCAGTTAAAAAATTAGTAGAAATTGGAACGTAAGGTGTATATTCAATAACAGTTTGTTTTGTTTCGATTGCAGTTGCAGGTGTACTAGTAGTTACAGGTGTTTTCCTCTTAAATAAGTTATCTTCGTCTTTTGAGACAGTAGATCTCTTTCTTTCAACTCTATCGCTATTTTCATTTTCTAAGTCAGAAAAACGGTTAGATTTTTTAAATGCATTGGTAGTCATTATTGAACTAATGAAATAAGTATACTATAGTATAATATAAATAGGTAAAATCTGTTTATATTGTTATCAAATATATTATATCAAATATATTATATAAAATATATTATATAAAATATATTATATAAAATATATTATATCAAAAAATAACAACTTAAAGCCAAATATATAATAGAATATGTCTCTTAACAGCAAACAAATAGTTTTCACTCCCTTACTTTGATATATATGTAAAATTTTCAATCGCGATATATAAATACAAGAGACAGCAAAAAACTTAAAACTTAAAATTTAAATATCATCAACATCAATAATTTCATTATCAACGCGAATAGATGATTGATTCGTGTCCTTTGTTAATTCTTGATATTCGATGTCTTTATCAGTTGCAAATAGAATATCTTCTTCTTGCATTTTATTTCCAACGCCTTTACTAGGATCATTTTCAATTAAGATCTCCCATGAAACAGTTAGAACGCTGTTTTTTAATTTTTCTTTATCTGAATCTTTATATACTTCTAATAAATCACATTGAGTTAATTTTTCTGATTTTTCTGTAGTATTTTTTTTTTCAAAACGTTCTCCCACAATAACCCAGACACCAGGTTCAACTATATTATCACGTTTATTGCGTCCAGTAAATTTTCCACGAATATGTCCTAATCTAATTTCTCTATCATGACAGAATACATGAAACATGTTGTTTCCAAGCATCTTTGTAACGACGCCATAATATTCGCCGTCAAATTCAACAACTCGTAATCGAGTATTTCCACCACCACTTCCATTATTATGTTTTCTAGCTTGGCTCTTATATCTATTTCCACCGTGAGTATTTCTGTTGCTCATCTTTTTCTCAAATATGTATTTAAAAATATTGAAATAAAAAGTTTCAATTTTTTACAAAATCAAATATAAATATTTACAAGTTCATTAAGTTCTTCATCTAAGAAGTTAAGTACGCTATTATTTTTATGTTCTTGATAAAACTGAATCCAACTATATTGAGTTTTATTGTCATTTACAAACATATGTTTATCATTTGTACTCATTTCATCAAAATCAAATAATTGAAATTTTTCATAAAACTCCTCTCGATAATCATCATATATAAATCCAACTATTTGTTTTTTATAATCAACATATCCACGATAGTTTTTAATGCGATTAGCCCATTCAGGTGAGAATGCCGCATAATAAAGCCATCTTGTATTATATATTTTCAATAATGCATCTTTATTATACTGAACCATAAATAAATTCAAATACTTATTTTGTGTTAGATCTAATCTTTCAAAAGGTAACTTAGTATCTTCAATTGTTAAATATTTAAATAATTCGGAAATATCAGATTGCATATATATGCTTCTACCTTTTTTAAAATTATGTAGTTCATATACTATCCGTAATACACGTGCAACTAACACATGATTTAAATTTAATTTATAAAATTTTTTAAATGCATTAAAATCACGAAGTTGTTTATCTTTGTTAGGAATTTGAAATGCGTCTAATATATTTTCAAATACTTTTGTTAGTTCAGTGTCATTAGTTTTCATACAAAGACAACAAATACTTCTATAGTCTTTTAATAATATCCATGTGTCTAACTGTTCTTTCAAAGAACATGGTTGTTCTAATATATTATCTTCCATTTCGATTTTATCAAATAAATATCGAAATATGAATAAATCAACTGAATAAGGACGAACAATTAAATCTTGAATGATGTCAGCAATAAATATGCTAAATTCTGCATCATTTTTTAAGGTCTTATGTTTTTTCATAAAATAAACTTCAAATGAAGGATTTAAAGCATAAAAGAAGTCAAAATAGATTTTCCATAAAAGTTTTATAAGTTCTTGTTTAAATCCAGAATAAAGAAGTTCATATGCCCAAAATAAAGCATCATCTATGTTTTTATCAAGTATAGAACCTATAAAAGCAACAATGACTTGTTGTTTTAAGTATAAGTATCTTGTTAAGACTATACTGTTCCCTGGTAATGAAATAGTATAAACGTCATCATTAAGAAAGAAGGTAGTAGTTGAACCCATTATTTAATTATAACTAACATAAGTATTTAAATCAAAATCAATTTTTTATCTAATTAAGAATATCTAATTAAGAAAAATATATATTAGATGCGTTAAATAAAATATCTATTATATTTATAATGGCAAAAGGTAGAAATTCCGAAGTTCTTAAATCTTGGGTCAACTTTGTTAAAAGTATCCAAAAGGAAAAAGGTGTATCTTATAAAGAGGCAATGGTTATTGCAGGAAAAGAAAAACATAGATGGAACAATCCCAGTAAGAAGGGTTCATCGAAAAAGGGTGGTAGTGTAATTAATGAAGTAGATGAAAAAATCTCAGAAATGCCTGATGGAGAAGTTGATGAAGTTGTTGAGGAAACTCAGGACGGAGGTAGACGTAGACGTAGAAGACATGGTACTAAAAAGAGACGTGGAGGTGCTCCTCTTGTTGTTGGTGGAAGAAGAGGTAGAAGTCGTAAGGTAAGACGTTCAAGAAGAAGAAGAGGAGGTGCAGTGGTTCCTATGTAAAATATAATATATAACACTCATTTAAAGAATTGTTTATATAAGTATAAAATGTACTCTAAAGAAATTGTTCCAATCCAAATATTAAACGCATATGCAACTGAATTTATTTGTGAGTTACCACTTGTCTTTGGTGATTTTAGTAAAAGACAGTTTGAAATTGAATTTTATGATAAATATGGACATGCTTTACTTATGCAACACGGTGAAATTTGTGGATTACCTGTAAATGACAAACTTGTGGGAAATGTGATGAATCCATATAATTTTAATTATAAGTCTCCAGAAGCAGAAGCTATGTTTATAGAACAAGATAAATTCATAATTGATAGATTTAGAACGCAGTTTGGATTAACTTATTATGATGATACATATAAAACTAGATGTTATCGTAGATTTAATTTGAAATCCTCATCAGCATAAATATTTTATATAATATTATCGTATTACATGAAATAACATAAATTTAAATCACTGAAGAATTATATTTTTTTCTTTACATATGTTGGGAAACATTATTACAAATGTAACAAATAAACGTAATAATTTCATACAAGTTCTTGCCATCTAATTGTATGCGTGATAGCGGCACGTATACAATTAAATATCCCCGTTGAACCAATATAATAAAAATTTCTGTAAAATAGAAAACTTTAGGAAAATAAAACTGTCCAAATTAATAATTTATTAATTTCAATAATAATTCATAGTCAATTGCACTCTTGAATGCTTTGTATGTTTGTTTAATTGTCATTCTTTTATTATGAAAAGGACTGATGTTAGGTTCTAATAGATGAAATAGATTAAGTAGAAGTTTAGAATGTTCAGGGTCATTGATAGATTCAACATTTTCAACAATGATTTCAAACAACATCATAGTTATACTATAAAGGTTCCATGAACTAACATTAATAGTATTTAAATTAGTATGTTTAAAATAGTCAATTATAGGTTCTAAATCTATAAAAGGATATACAATATTAAGTCTTGTATATAATTCTTTGATAGATGAATAATAATTATTGATAACTAATGAAATATTTGAATATGAAAGTGTTGATATTTTGTTAGTATTTTTATAACAAAGTAATTGATATTCAGGTGGCATATATTTTTTGTTAGATACATAATTATATGAATGTTTAGAAGAATCTATAAATGCATATTGGAAAAGTCCAATAAGAGGTTCGTCGGTATCAGCTGTTAAAAATATAGATTCCTTTGTTAGATTTGTATGAATAATATTATATTCAGTTAATAATTGAATAGATACTAACAAATTTTTAAAGATGTTAAATAAACGTCTGAAATATATGCGTGTAGATTTACTTTGTTTTAAATAGTTGGCGATATTAGTGTATTTTTTGTTAGTATATCTAACAAGATATTTATTATAAGCTTCTAATTCTAATTCTAAAATACTACTATCGTCAACATAGCCAAATCGAATAGGTTCATAACTTTCTGCAAATAAAAAATATTTATTTAATGATTTTTCAAATACTTTTGTTAGTTCATCTTTAATGGAGATTTCATTTTGGAGTCTAATATTATAATCTATCACTTTTGATATGTATTTTTTAGATATAGATTGAAATTCTGGTTTTTCCCAAAGAAAGCAATTATATTTGTCTTCCATAACAAAAAAGTAGGTAATATTATTTCTTGCTTAACATAAAATATCGATTATTATATGTCTTTTTTACTTTTTCTTGAATCTCATTTGGTTCAGTCATACCTCCTAAATATAAATTCTTTATTTCTTCGACCAATATATCTTTACATTCATCACAAAATTGTTGAAATCCAGTTTTAGGTTGAAATCCTTCATCTTTTTTATGTGTTGTAATATGATTATCAATTGCACATAATAATGATGTTGAAACATTAATGTAAGAACGTCTCTTTTTTTGTTCTTTATCTTTTGTATTAGAATCCTTCTTTCTATAATAATATCTTGCACTAACAAACATTTTTTGCATAATATCGCCATCATACCCTAATCGTGTTAATATATCAATTTCATTTTGTACAATATCATAATGTTCTTCAGTCCATTTATGCCAAGCAGTTTTAAAATCATGGCGATCGTCATTTTCATGAACTTTTGCAAATGCATTTAATTCACTGATAAAAGATTCAGTAAATTTAAAACGAAAGATTTGAGTTGTCATATTATTACATATGCAACTAACAATCTATAAAAAGTTTTTCAATTTTTTATAAGATAAATATAATAAAAATACTAAAAAAATAAAAAATAAAATAAATTGAAATTTATTTGTTAGAAAGATATATGATAAAATACTAATATGGAAGAAGATTTTGTACGAAGTCCAGATAATCCAATAACTCAGCGTCTTCAAGAATATACAACAAATTCAGATTCAGATTTGCAACATGTATTAAATATGAGTCGTATTGAATATGAAAAAAAATCAAAATCATATGAAGAAGAACAGTTCCAGTTGTTAGAAGCTGAATATAAAATAGGATGCGTTCAACGAGAAGCAGAATGTAGTAATATAAGAGTACAATTTAATCGATTATCGAAATTTGATAAAAATATAGAGTCATTAAATATTTTGGTTAATGATGTATTAGACATGTATATAAATGGCATAATTCAAAATTATGAATTAGATGAGAATACATATGAATATTTATTTAAGACATTAAAGAATGTTCGATTGTCGGATATAGATAGAAAAATGTTAGATAAATTATTTATAAAAATGTAATAAAACATATTAAATTTATATATTTATATTTTTTATATGAATATTGTTAGATATCCAAAACAATACACATTAATGACCCGTGTATTTTATGATCAATATAATCAATGTTATAAAAATATAGTGACAATAAATATGATGCCAGATGGACCATTAAAAGATTTAGTAGTTAGATTACAATATCCTCGATTATCCGAATTTGAAGTAGACGGTCCATGTTACAAAGTACAAAAATGTGGTTTAGCATTAAGATCGGAGATGTCATCATGTTGTAATAAAAGAAATAGTGGATGTGATTTAATGTCGCCAAATGAAATACCAAATTTGTTTGGATTTTTGTCTGCAAATGGGTATCATATTGATACAAGTTTAACCCATATGATGAATACTAGTGATGTTAAACTAACAACAGAAAGAATAATTTGTTTTATTAGTTATATTGGTGAATAAATAGTATATCGAATATATTATATTATGAAAGTAATGAACTGTCCCAGATTGGGTCCAAATGAGAAAGGTTTATTTTCTACAAGATTTATTAAGAAAGATGATATTGTATATAAACTAACAGGAGAAATACTAACATATCCAACAAAATATACTATTCACATTGGAAAAAATAGACATATACTAGATGATTTTGGTATTTATATGAATCATTCATTTGAGCCATCCATAAAAATAGAAGAAGATGGTATAGTTATTGCAACTAAAGATATTCAAATTGGAGATGAAATATGTTTTGATTATAATCATAGTGAAATGAAGATGGCTGTACCTTTTTATGTTGGAGAAAACTTAGTTTCTGGAAAAGAAAATTGAAAGATAAATATTTAAGTATAACATTTTTATAATACTTAAATATGGAATTACCTTTGTCGTTACCTTTACCAAGATTATTTGAAACATATGATAAAGAACTACAAGATGATATAAAAATGTATTTAGCAAGTTTAAATGTACTTCAACAAAAGGCATATTTAATTGGCATTGAACATTTAGGAACATCATTTAATATTCCAAAAAGTAATGGTTTTGTAGATTGGAAAAAAGAACAACAAAAGAAGAATTGATTACTTTCTATTTCCAAGAAATTCTTTAAGAGATTTATTAACACGTCTTGAAATGTGTCTTCTATGTTTTCTTGTTTTTTTTAAACCTCCTGATTGTATTAAACCGCCTGATTGTTTAATAGTATGATTTGTTGAAGGCGCCGAAGGTATGGAATTTATAGTATCTGACAGTTTGTCTGATATAAAATTATTAGCCTTATCAGATATATTATTGAAACTCTTAATACTTTCAGAATATTCTGGCATAGATTTTAATTTATCAGAAAGTTCATTATATTTATCTGAAGCTTTCTCCATTACATCTTGAATAACTACAGATTCTTTTAAAACTTTTTCACCAAATTTATTGGCTGCATCAAGCATCATTGTACCACTGCATACAAAACTAAAAGGAGGCAAAAAACATGCAGTATCTACAGCTTCACGATAAGCTAATTTACCCATTTCAACTGCAATACTCGTATATGATAACGCGGCTTCTCTTACGATTGGTTTCATTTCTTTTATAGATAATACAATAGCAGCTTGAATACGAGGGTCTTTTAATTTAGTAGAAAAAGAGGTAAATCCTTGAATTAGTTCTGGAACAGATTGTTTAGATAGTGGTTTACCATTTACATTAATACCTAACATAGTTCCAACAGAATCGATTGTTTTCGTAGAATAATAATTAACATAACTTGATAATTTTGTATAAATATCAGTTGCTAAATTGGTATTCGTTTGTTTAGGCTGAATTTGTTCTGATTCCATTACTTATATTATACAAATATTTTTATAATATAATAATTTTATTCTTTTGATGTTTTTATTGTTCTTTTTTTAATCGTTTAAAATCTGAGAATTTCAAATTAGCGCGATTATCAACAACTTCTTTTTTTACTTTTTTTAAAATATTAAATCCAGAAAATCTTCCTTCACATGAATATCTATTTGCACGATCTTTTAATAAAACCCTTTCTTTTTCTGGTCCTTGTTCTTTTGGAGAATATTGGTCCATAATTTTTGCTAATCCTTTTGGAATCGGCATATTATTGTTTTTAGGTGGTGCTGCACTAGGACCAGAAGAAGTTCCTTTATTATAAGTTTTAAATTTTGCAAAAATGTTCTTTTTAACACTATCTTTTTCAGGATTCTTCTCTTTTTCTTTTTCTTTTTCTTTTTGTTCTTCTTCCGCGTCCTTTTCTTGTAATTTTGCTTCATATTTCTTTAATTCATCTTCCATATCTATGAAAATACTTTTACAATTAAACATAATCACATATTTACGACCAATAACTTCTAAAAATCTATAAGGAATAGTATTATCAGAAAAATATTCGAATGCTTCTCTATCTGGATTATATCTCATTACAACATTACCTAATGGTGTTTTTTCCATAACATAATTATTTACCAAATTCTTTCTACGAACAGTCATAGTGTTTTTTCTAGAAACTTCAAAAACAACTTCATCTGCAACAGTCATATTCTTTTCAAGTTCATATAATTGTTTTGAATAATGTTGTAAAAAATCAATAGTTTCAATTAGTTCATCATAATCATCACATTCATCTTCTATTTTATCAGATGAAGTTTCATCATAATTCTTACCTGACAATAAAAAGTATTTCTCCTTGTTTAATTTAATTTCATCTTTTAAATTTTGTATATCATTTTGAATCGTTTGTTCGATTTTTTGTTTGTATTCTATTCCATACATAGTTTCATTTTCTAATTCTTCTTTACTAAATACAGTTGAGTCATCAACTAAATCTCTATATTCTTTTAAATACTTATCTTCGTACTTAGGTTTTACAACTTCAGCAGAAATTTCTGTATTTGTTTTTAAAAAAGGCTGTGAATAATAATAATCATAGCTTAAAAAACTAAACCATAAGAACAACACCAATGCATAATAATATTGTTCAGAAATATTCAAACACATTTTAGATATATATTCCATTGTAGTCATATATTCCATTACAGATATATATTATAGTAAATTTTATTTAAGTGGATTTAACATAATATTTATTTTTTATATAAATTTAATTTTAATTGTTTACTTGTTCATATCGTTGTTCAAATAATAATTCCATTTCATCTTTTAAAATTGGAAGCTTAATAAGGTCATATGTTTTTTTGGGATTTGAAGGATGAATGCGAACTAAATATAAATCTTTAATAATCTTTCCATATTTCTGTTCTAAAATTGTTTTATATGTGTTCAATTGTAATGCATAATGCCAATAATTTGTATCAGGAATATGAGTTATACCATCGGTTAATGCGAATTTTCCAAAATTATTATTTGGATTAATTTCTTTAGAACGTTTCCAATCATAAATAGATAAAGTACCATCTGGATTTTCATAAACCATATCAATGGAACCAGCTAATTTAACATCTTCATGATAAATCATCCATTCTGTTCTATATGGTTTTAAATCTGGAAAATCTTTTACAAAATTAATAAAGAAATCCCATTCTTCTGCATTATCAGATTTTTTCATTAAATTATATTCATTTAATAGTTCTTTATGTGTATAATCAAATTGCAATACTTTATTATTCATAAAACATTCAATTTCATAATGTAAATTTGTTCCAGCCGTAGCAACTGAGCTAGAATTTGTGTTCCAAGATGCTTTAATTTGTTCTGGAGTCATCCCCCAATATTTATTATCTGGATTCCAGTTTTTACCCTTCATCATATTTGCAATGATAGAATCTGCATCAAACTTAGGAAAATGACTATGGTTCCATGTAGTTACAGAAGTATATTTAGATTTTATATCTGTAGTAATTGTATATTTATGTCCTTTTTGATAAAACTTAATAAAACTATCACGTATATGTGAATTTCTATTTTTTAATATTTCTAACATTAAATTATACATATCATTCATTTTTTATCTCTAAATTGTTATTATTTCATTTATTATTTTCAATTTTCCGTTCTAATTCTTCCATCTTTAATTTTAAATTTTTTATTTCATTTGTTAGTAATGCAATAATTCCATTATAATTAATAGATTGATAATTGTCACCATCTTTAGTTCCTTCTACTAACATTGGATATGTTTGTCCTACTTCATGTGCAATAAAACCAAATTCCTGTTTTTCTGTTAGTTTATTATAATACTTAACTGGTTTCAATGAATCAACTGTAAATGTATCATTTAAATAATACAAATCATCTTTAATACGATAATCGGATGTTGCATTAAACGATGTTGCATTTATAGTTCCAGATACTTGTAATGCAGCAGTTGTAGCTGGTGTTGTTGGTGACTGACCTATGTACACTGGTATAGATTGATAATAAATTCCAGTTGAACCAGATATAGCAGTCCAATAACCAGAACCAGCTATACCTTGAGGTCCAGTAATTCCCTGAGGTCCAGTAATACCTTGAGGTCCAGTTAGACCAGTAATTCCAGTAGGTCCAGTATATCCAGTATATCCAGTATAGCCAGTAAAACCGGTTAAACCTCGGGGACCAGTGGAACCAGTAGGACCAGTGTAACCAGTATATCCAGTAAAACCAGTAGGACCGCTAACACCAGTAGATCCTTGATGTCCAGTAGGACCTGAAGGACCCTGTCCTCCTTGAGGGCCAGTATCACCAGTAGAACCTCGAAAACCAGTAGGACCTAGAGGGCCCTGTCCTCCTTGAGGACCAGTACCACCTGTGCGACCGGTAAAACCAGTAGAACCCTGAGGACCAGTAATACCTGGAGGACCCTGAGGTCCAGTAACACCTGGAGGTCCAGTAAGTCCATTTGGTCCGGTAGCTCCACCGAAATTTATAGCAGCAGTACTTTGAACAGTACCATCTGCAAATATGATATTAGAAATATTTATCACTGAATTCTGATTCATATCTAAATGACTATTTGATATTTCTTTTGTGTTTTGTTGACCAGTTACACTATTGATATTTAAATTATTCATATTTGAAAAATTGCTTCGTACTATGTTATTTACAGCAGATTGATTTATTCCACCATATTTTCTAAATGTCGACATAATATATATAATATATATATTATACATTCAATCGATCCGTATTATTGACTACTAGATCTTCGTTTAGAACTTTTCTTAAAACTTTGTTTAGAACTTCTCTTAGAACTTCGTTTAGAACTTCGTTTAGAACTTCTCTTAGAACTTCGTTTAATAAGTGGGATAGGAATAGATGATTCTTTTTGAAAATCAGTAATTAAACGTTGATCTAATGGTTGTGGGATAGAAGGTTGTGATATTATATCTAAAATATCTTTTTTGGTAATATTCTTATGTGTTTTTTTACCATTACGAATAATATCTAAATAACCTTTATTTCTAGTACTATCATATTCACCTTTCCATTCAGTTTTATTTGTGTTAGATGCTTCAAAACCATAGGTTTGAACATATACTTTTGGAAAGTCCATAATAAATTATATATGTAAAAAAATTATATATAAGTAATAAATATGGATCTTAAGGTGAAAGAATTAGATTCTAATAATTCGTATTCTATAAATAAATATGATGAAATTTTGGCCAATATGGGTATTTATTTTGAAAATGGAGAAATGAAATCAATTGATAATTTTGAAATACTAACAACAGATAACCTGAAGAAGGATAATGGTAAAAATCTTAAAAAAAACAAACCTAAATCTGAAATTATTCCTGAAGATGAAAAAGCTGTTTTACAAAATTCATACATATATAATAAATATTTCAATGACTATATTAAGCCAGTTCATCAGCCGATTGTATTGCCAGAGGATCCAATAGAAAGAAGGCGATTTCTACAACAGAAGTATCTTGAAGAACAAAAAAAGCGTCAAGAAATAGCACGTATAAAATCGACAAAGATGTTATATAATATAAATACAACTACAAGTGCAAATGTGAGTCGTCTCGGAAGCAACATAAATTTCAGAATGTTTTAAGTCCCCTTTTGGCAGGGGGTCCCCAAGATATAAAAAATCAATAAATAAAAATATAGAGATAAATTGACATATATATAAAATGACTACGTCGACACGATATAATGAAAAATTCGTATCTATTTTGGACCAAATTTCCACTATAATGGTAAAACGTGGAGACCAATTTCGTGCAAAAGCTTATTTAAATGCAATGGAAACAATAATGTCTATAAAGACGGACATTGTTGGGTTAGGAGATATTCAGGGAAAACCAGGAATCGGTGCAACTATTTTAGATAAATTAAATGAATTTATTAGAACAGGAAAAGTAGAACTTATTGAAGCTGAAAAGTTGAATCCTGTTAATATTTTATCAGAAATTTATGGAATTGGACCAAAAAAGGCACAAGAGTTAGTTGATTCTGGAATTAAATCAATACAAATGCTTGAACAAGTTAAAGATAAAGTATTAAATGATACACAAATCGTTGGCTTAAAGTACCATAGTGAAATTATGCAGAGAATTCCTAGACAAGAAATCCAAACATATGAAAAGGTATTTGATATAGTACATAGAAAAGTAGCTGAAGGAATCCCCGATGCAAAATTTCAAATTGTTGGTTCTTATCGTCGAGGTGCAGAAAATTCAGGCGATATTGATGTAATTTTAACCAGTAAAAACCCACAAGTATATATAAATTTTGTAAATATATTGATTGGTAAGAAGATTATTGAAGTTGTATTGTCTCGAGGTGATTCTAAGTGTTTAGTTATAACAAGATTATCAGATAAGCATATTGCTCGTCGTGTTGATTTTTTATACACAGAACCAAATCAATACCCATTTGCACTACTTTATTTTACAGGTTCTAAAATATTTAATACAGTTATGCGTCAACATGGATTACGATTAGGTTATACTTTTAATGAACATTGTATTTGTCATGTTGTAAATAAGAAAAAGGGGCCAGTAGTAACTAACAAGGTATTTAATGAAGAAAAGGATATTTTTGATTTCCTTGGACTTCAATATGTAGAACCAACACAAAGAATTGATGGTACTTGTGTAAAAACAATTAATCCTATTGTAGACGGGCTTCGTAAAAATGGAATAAAATATTTGGAAACAATATCAGAGGATACCCTGAATGAGTTTATCAAATTAGCAAATCATATGTACTTCAATAAAACAAGTATAATGACCGATAATGAGTTTGATATTGTAAAAGAATATGTTGCTAATAAATATCCCAAAAATAAAGCAATTAAAGAAGTCGGTGCTACAGTTGATAGGAATAAAGTTCAGTTGCCATATGAACTATGGTCTATGGATAAAATTAAACCTGATTCAGATGCTTTGAAAAGTTGGTGTCAAAAATATAAGGGGCCTTACGTATTATCATGTAAAATGGATGGAATCAGTGCCCTTTATATAAATAATAAACTATATACAAGAGGAGATGGTATTATAGGACAAGACATATCTCATTTGATAAAATATCTTAGATTACCAGTTATTCCTGAAGGAACTGCTGTAAGAGGAGAATTAATTATGCCTAAGATGATATTTGAAACAAAATATAAAGACCAATTTGCAAATCCTCGCAATCTTGTTGCAGGTATAGTGAATCATAAGACAATTCAAGTAGAGAAAATAGAAGATATTGAATTTGTTTGTTATGAAGTAATTAATCCGGCTTTTATTCCATCAAATCAATTTGATTTGTTAGTTGAATTGGGATTTAAAATACCTAAGATTATAAGAACTCCTTCCCTTACAAATGAGTTACTATCAAATACCTTACTAGCTTGGAGAAATAATTATGAATATGAAATTGATGGAGTAATCGTATGTGATGATAAAGTATATCCACGTAAGTCAGGTGGAAATCCAGAATACGCATTTGCATTCAAAATGGTTTTAACTGACCAAATTGTTGAAGCTAAGGTAGTTGATGTAATTTGGACACCCAGTAAGGATGGATATTTGAAACCAAGGGTGCAAATTGAACCACTTAATTTAGGTGGGGTAAAGATTGAATATGCTACAGGATTTAATGGTGCGTTTATTCGCGATAATAAAATAGGAATCGGTGCATTAATAGAACTTATTCGTAGTGGTGATGTTATACCACATATTCGACAAGTAATTTTACCAGCAACTATAGCGAAGATGCCAGATGTTCCTTATAAATGGACGGAAACCGGGGTTGATATTATATTAGTTGATATGGAGAATGATAATACTGTAAAAGAAAAGAATATAACATGTTTTTTTAAAGGGATTGGTGTTGAAGGTTTAAGTAGTGGTAATGTGTCACGATTGATTAATTCTGGGTTTGATTCAGTTGCTAAAATTATAGCTATGAAAGAAACTGATTTCTTAAAGGTGGATGGATTTAAGGATAAGATGGCTTCAAAATTATATAATGGTATTCAAGATAAAATAAATGTTTGTTCTTTAGTGCAACTTATGGATTCATCTAACATATTTGGAAGAGGCGTCAGTGAAAAACGTATTGAGTTAATAATGACAGAAGTACCAAACATACTTACTTCGACGAATTCTGTAAGTGAAAAAGTGCAATTACTAACAAATATTAAAGGTATGGCAGAAAAAACGTCTGTTGCGTTTGTTGAAAAAATTCCATTGTTTATTAGTTTCTTAAAAGATGCCAACTTAGAAAGTAAACTTGTGACAAGTACTACTAGTATAAATAAAAATACTATTATACATCCACTTAGCGGCAAATCAGTAGTAATCACCGGATCTAGAGATAAAGAAATTATTGATTTTTTAAAGTCAATTAATTGTTCATTGGGAGCATCTGTTACAAAAAATACAACATTATTGATTTCTAAGACCAAGAATGATGATACAGGAAAAGCTAGTGATGCAAAAAAACTGGGTATCCAAATTTTAACGAATGATGAATTTAAGCAAACTTATTTTTAAATTTAATAAGTAAATCATAGCTTTTTAGTATTACGTTTATTTCTTAATAATTTATATTTTCTTGTATTTAGTTTTTTTCCTCCCTTAGATAAAACTTTACTTTGCGTTGAAGCATTCTTATCCGAAGATTTCTTATCCGAAGCATTCTTATCTGAAGCTTTCTTATCTGAAGATTTCTTATCCGAAGATTTCTTATGTGAAGCATTCTTGTCTGGAGATTTCTTAGGTGAATCATTCTTGGTCGGAGATTTCTTTGGTGAATCATTCTTGGTCGGAGATTTCTTAGGTGAAGCATTCTTAGACAAAGCTTTCTTAGTAACTGTTATTGCTTCAGGTTCCGAGTCTGGACTACTTTTAGGACCTACTTCATCAAATTTAGTTCTAAACCCAGTATACCTATTTAGTAAGTTTAATTTTGCATCTATTAGGAGATTTTTTTTTTCTTTCTCTGAATTAGATAAGTTTACGTCGTTTGTAACTTCATTACGTTCTTCATTTAATATATTTACCTCATTATTTATATCAAATGTTTCGTTGGCGGATTTATATTCTAAATTAAATAGATACGCCAGTGTTCTAGTAAAAATTTTATCTCTAGCGAGATTTGTTTTTAACAATTCAAGTATTTTTGGTAATGACATAGATTCTCCAAATAAAATAGTAAAATACTTATCCAGTTTACTTGACATATAATTAACATAACCTCGTATCATACGTCGTAAATAATCTCTTCCATTTATACCGTTAAACATTTGGTATACCATATAGTGTAAGTGTTTGCTGCTTATATTAGGATTTGTTAAAACTAATTCGGCAAAAAACATACTCCATGCTAGACAATAACCGCCACCCTCAATTGACTCATCTTTTGGTAATAAAGATTCTTGTTCTAATGCTTGAAGTCCATTTCGATAAGGACACACTCGGTCTGAGGTTGTTAATGTTAGTTCTCTAAGTTGTTTACTGTGAGTTTGATTATATTCTCGTATGTTTTTATTTATGAATCTAACTAATTGGTATACTCTACCTGCTGCATAGTCTTTGTCATTTTTGTCAGCAAAACCAGGCCTTTCACCATGAGGTTCAAATTGTTCAATTGTATCCTCTCTTACTATTAATAAATTTGCATGACTACTGCCTTCAGACTTTACAGATAACGTAAGAGGAATCACGATTGGATTAATACCTCTACCTATACATTTAACTATTTCGTGTGCAGATTTATTTATATATGCTAAATATTCACGATTTTTATCTGGTGGCATTTCTTTTGTTACTTGTAATTCTATCCCATATTCCACTCCTTTATATGACGTAATGATGGCACAATTAGACTTATATTTATTTAATAAATAAATCATAAATAAGTCTTGTATTGTTGAAGCTCCCAGGTATTTCATTATTTTCTTTCCTCTCTTTATATGTTTAGCAAGTTTATCGTGTACATGGTTATGTTCAAATTCAGTAGGCAGTCGCATTATATTATATATTATATATATTATATATCAGAAGACATTATTAAAATATAGGTTTTACAAGTCGTTCAATAACAACTTGACTAGAGTTAAATGGTATATTTTCTTCACTAAAGGCGTTATGTGCTTTGACTAATAAATAAAGTAATATGCCTACAATAAATAATCCAATGAAGAATGATAAACAATTTAAACACATCACTTTAAGATTAAATAATTGACTTAACATAATATAAATTAATAAAAAAAGATATTAGAGATTTTTTACTATATATAGTATAATATACTATGCAATTTTTTATTCTTCTTGCATTTTTAACAGTTATTTATGCTGAAACAACTAACAATCTTAGAGGTTATACTTCTATTTGGGATGAATTTACTAAATTCCAAAAAAAATACAATAAATTTTATGGAAGTATTGAGGAACTTGAGAATCGTTTAGAGGTGTTCAAGGAAAATTTGTACTTTATCACACAACACAATGCTCTTCCTGCTCAAAATTTCACATTAGGTATTAATCAATTTGCAGATTTAACTGAAGATGAATTTAGAGCAACTTTTTCTAGACCCATTGAATTAGGTTCATATGGATGTAAGAGTTTTGCGGAGCATAATTCAGTTGCTCCTAGTTCAGTTGATTGGCGTCAAAAAGGTAAAGTCACTTCAGTTAAAGATCAAGGGCAATGTGGTTCTTGTTGGGCTTTTTCAAGTACTACTACAGCCGAATCAGCTTGGGCAATTTCAACTGGACAATTATTAAATTTATCAGAGCAAGAGTTAGTAGATTGTGCAACTGGTATCAATTATGGTTCGCATGGATGTAATGGAGGACAGATGTCTGGTGCATTCAAATTTATGATCCAAAATGGTCAATGTGCGTTAGATGCTTATCCTTATGTTTCAGGTACAACTAAGGTTGGTGGAACATGTGATAAATGTACTTCAGTAACTCATTTCTCAACTTGTTATGAAGTTACACAAAACGACCAAGTAGCTTTAACTTCTGCGGTTGCACAACAACCAATTTCTATTGCTATCGAAGCTGATACTAAATATTTCCAACTATATTCAAGTGGAATTTTAACAGATGCTACTAAATGTGGAGTTAATCTCGATCATGGTGTTGCAATTGTAGGATATGGTGTTGACAATGGGCAAAAATATTATACTGTCAAGAATTCATGGGGAACATCTTGGGGAGAGTCGGGATATGTAAGAATTGCGCGAAGTGACAGTACAAATGATCCAGGAGTTTGTGGTATTGCAATGATGGGTTCTTTCATTGTTGTATAAATGAAAAATGAAAATTCGTAATAAATAAAATCTAAATATATTGTTAATCATTATAAATGACAATAATTAACAATATTGAAATTGATAATATAAATTATAAAAGAAATGAAATTAAGGAAGCTATTTTAAATAATGACCCAATTGAAGAAAAACTAAATGTCATCATAGTTGTATCAAATCCATGTCAATATGCAAGACGATATATTTTAGCAAGAGAATTTATTAAACGTATTGAAAATGATGAAACTAATGTAAATTTATATGTTGTAGAATTGGCTCATAATAAAGATGGTTTTTATGTTACAAAAAGCACAAATCCAAATCATTTACAAATACGAACCACAACAGCTCCTTTATGGCATAAGGAAAATCTAATTAATATTGGCGTTAAAAAACTTTTACCACAATCATGGAAAGCATTTGCATGGATCGATGCTGATGTAGAATTTGAAAATCCAAGTTGGGCTCTAGATACTCTAAAAGTATTAAATGGATGTAAAGATGTAGTTCAACTTTTTAGTCATTGTGTTGATATGGATAAAGATGAACTAACAATGTCAGTATTTAATAGTTTTGGATATCAATATACAAAGAAGAATCAATATACAGGAAAAGGTTTAAATTATTGGCATCCTGGTTATGCATACGCATGTACAAGAAAAGCATATGAAAAAATGGGAGGTTTATATGATTTAGGTGTGTTAGGTTCAGGTGACAATATAATGGCAATGTCTTTTATAGATAAAGTCAATAAGATTCTAAATTATGACTATACAGAAGAATATAAAGAAAGTATGTATAAATTTCAAAAGAACACAAATCATTTAAGATTCGGATATATTCCTGGTGTAATTCGTCATTATTTTCATGGTACAAAGGCGAATCGTAGATATACTGAACGTTGGCAAATTCTTATTAGACATAAGTATAATCCAGAAACATATATTAGAAAAAATGAAATTGGGTTGTTAGTTCCAACAGAAAATTGCCCTAAAGAATTTTTAAATGATATATTACGATATTTTAAAGAGCGTAATGAAGATGAAGGGTTCTAAAATTGAAATTCATATTCAAAAATTCGCTTCAAATCCATCTTTAAATATTGAAATATGTTTGACCTTAATTTCGTAAACATTGCATCATTGATAGTGAAAGGAACTGACATTAATTTAATAACCATTTTATTATAAATTTCTTTCATCTTATCGCTTTCTTCCAATTCTCTTTGATTTCTTATTTTCCATGCCCCTAGTTCTGTTAATAATTTTTGTTGTATATGATTTATCAATGTTAATAATTCTTGAGATGTTAATTCACGCCATTTTATTTCATCATTCACGTAAATATAAAATGTTGATAGTTTTTGAGTGAAACATTTGAAAGGATATAAATTGGATTCACCTATAGGTAAATTCGTTTCAAAAATTTGATGAATTGTTTGAATTAAGTTATTATGAATCAAGTTTTCAAGATGGCTGTCAATGACAACGATATTTGTCGCCCAATCACAATAAGTCTCAATAGGTTTAATATTTTCACATAACCATGTCTTAATATCAATCTTCTTTTTCTTGCGATTGATGAAATTACGCATTTCACCCATGTCTTCTTCGAGTTTCTGACATTTAATAGCTAATTCCTGGACAATTTTGACTAAGTTATTATAAGAAGGCATAGATTCTTCTTCCTCTTCTTCTATTTTACGAGCTTTTGCAGTTTTCATCATGAATTCACATAATACTTGATGACGTTCTAAACTTAATTTACGTATATATTTTTTACCACAAGAATTACAACAAAGTTTTGTAGAATTAGTATATAAGTCAATATATTGTTCAGCAGTATCCATTTTTATTTATTTACAAGTTTAGTAATTTTCAAATAAATATCAATTTTTTATAAATTATATTCGATATGTATATAAATGATGAACAATGTTTATAGATATAGAGGTGCATCGTCAACGAGCACTAATGGAATTCGATATCAGACTCAAAAATTAATTCAAAAAACTGTACGTGTTCCAGAATCAGTTTATACTATGTGTTTAGGTGCTTCTACTGTATATCAAGCTCCTGATAAAAATTATACTATGATTGATGCTACTGGTTCACCATATATAGCGCCTCCATCAGTGAATTGGAATCAAATGAGTGACCGTAGACAGCCACATAAACAGACATTAGTAACTAGTTCTGGTTCGACTTATGGTGGAAATAGTTTACGTCGTTCGCTTGTTAGAATGAGACCAGGTTGTATGTCTCCAGGTGGTTCTGGATGTGATATTAAACATAATTCGTATGATCGTTATTTAAATCGTATTAAAGGAAAGACGCCACTTAAAAGGGGTGTTATTCCGGTTACATTTGATAAGCCATTTAATCCAGCATATCCTTTTTATGGTAATAAACAGATGAAATTAGGAATTATTAATGGTTGTAATTGTGTAGATCAACCAGAAGATAAATTATATACAGATGAATGTAATTATAATTTGATGGAACATGATTTTGAGCCACCAGTTTATACAGTAGGACAAGAAGTATGGGCATTAGAAGATTTCGTTTGGAGAAAAGCAATTATTACAGATGTTTTTGGTTCTATGGTTGAAGTGCAATTTGAAGACGGTAGAATTGAAATAAAAGATATATATAGTATAAGAATTTATTATGACTGTTCTGGATGTAATGTAGATGTAGATAAGGGTTCAAATTTAGTGATTCCATATACAGGGTCGGATAATCAGTCATTATTTTGTAATGTAGTTTTAGCAACTCAAGAACAATAAATAAAATAAAAATATTTGTATTAAGTATAATATGTTCAAGATGCAATTTTCCAATAAGCAAAATCCTGTATTTGGTAACGGCTCTATTTCTCCATTTCGTATTACGCGTCCACAACAACAAGGAGACCATCAACCAGATATAAAAACAAAAGTAATTACAACAGAAGTTATAAAACCAAAACATATTCCTTTAAATGGTTCTCTTTTAGACAGAGTTTATACAAGACCAAAAGGAGGAGGATGTGGATGTGGAAAATAAAATATAGTAAAATAATATAATATAATATATTATATTATGAGTCAGCCAACTCCATATCCATCTAACAGATTAAACCGAGCTAATTATTTTTCAAGCATGTTTGATACAACATTGTTACCTTATAATAAAATGTATAATAATTGCAATAATACATTGTGTTATACATATAGTAAAGGTACATTTATATATAAACCTCATACTGCATATGGACGCGTTGGAACTAGTGCAGCTGGTTATTTAGCACAACGAAAAAGATTATAATTCATCCCCCATAAAATATATAAACTTGTCTTTAAGTTGAAATTTCCATATAATATTTAACTTTGCTCAATTTATATTAAAATTATAAAATTATATATAAATAAATACTTAAAGATAAATATTCAAATATATTTATTCAATGGATCGTGTAAAACAATTAGAAACCGTACAAAAAGAAGCCAGAGATTTATTTGAACGTAAAAATCGAGATTATGGCGATGCATTTGCAGAATTTGGACCTATTGGAGTTATCGTTCGAATGGAAGATAAAATAAAACGTCTTATCAGCATTACAAAAAATAATGGAATCACATTAGTAGACACTGAAAGCTTAAGAGATACCTTAATTGATTTACATAACTATTCTGCTATGGCTGTTATGCTCATGGATGAATTAAATTTTAAAAAATAAAATATATACTATATTATATGCCAGGAAATCAATATACATTTTCTAATGTATTTAAGACAAAAATGCGCGTTGCATATGGAGATAAACTCTTATTATCAACTATGGGAGGACAATTGAAAACAATACCAGCTGCACAACCTATTACATATAATTATAAATTACATACCGATATTAATAACACATCGAGTCCTTCAAATTTATCAACATTATCTTATTCAACTGCAGGAACTACATTTGCAGCTATAAGCAGCACACCATTATATACTACTTCTTGGGCTAATACTGACGATGTTATTGTTTTTGATGGAATCCGAATTCCTGCTGGGGCAAGTTATATAGATCCACCTTTACCTTCTATATATAACGAAACTATTAATATTACACATAATATATCAACACCAAATCAATCTAGTTTTATAACTGCAAAAATGGATTACATTGATAATGGTTCTGGATTTACCACACAATTAGAATACTTAGATTATGTTGTTACTGGAGCTAATGGCATTTTTCAAGGAAAGACAAACTTAAGAATCAATTTTGACAACGTAAATTATACAAGAGAAGTTGTAATAACTTAAAGACTATATTATAAACATATTATTATGGACACTTATACTTTTAACTTAGATCCAATGAAACATCAACCTTCGGGTGTAGCTGATTTTTCTAAAATTTGTAATCCAGCAAAATGTGTAGTCACATATGAAAATTCAGATGAACATATTATAACAAAAACAGAAGTTATAGATGAACAAGGTGTTAAAACTGCACATTATAATTTACCTACGCTTCAATCCAATAATTAGAAAAACTATTTAAAGATAATTTAATTATTTATTATATGTCAAAAATAATAAATAATTTTTATAATGTTGAAATACCAGAAGATAAGAAAATTTTAGTTTTATGTGATATAGACGATACTGTTCTTAAATACGATAAAACTTTAAATGACTTTCTACCATTCATAGAAAAATTCTCTGTATATAAAGCTTATATTGAACGTCCTATGGCATATGCATTATATAAAGAGTATAAAGATAATGCTATACCAATGCATACTGATATTGATGGATTTAATGATATGATTCGAAAAATAAATAAAAATAATAACGGTAGCAAATTGGAATTTCTAACAGCTAGAAGTAAGAAATTCGATATGAATACAAAAAAACAATTAGCTGACATTGGTATTTATCGTAGTGAAGATTATACATATCATTATACATATGATAATTTCAAAAATAAAGCTTCTTATATTGAAAATAATATTGATGTGTTAGATTATGATGTTGTTATATTCATTGATGATAGAGAAGATGAATTAAGTTTATGTAGAGAATATTTCCCAGAAATAATTACATATCAATTTAAAATTTAGAAAAAAATGAAATAAATATTGTTAGTTTGTATAACATAACAATATGAGTTCTTATTTAGAAGAATCATTTCCAACACATAAAATATTACATCAATATTCTCCTACTCATTGTCTAATAATTGTTCAAATAAAAGAATTATTAGATTACCCAAAAATTTGCAATTGGGAATATAATCGACCACCTGATTTAACACGTTGTGAAGAAATTGCCAAATATTATTATGATTCAAAATGCACATTAGATACAATGTTTTACATGGCTTATATAACTTCAAATAAATTATATAAAATTATTGATGGAATACATAGATATACCGCACTTAAACATATTAAAACAGAAAATATGAAATCATTAGATTTAATTACTCCTGGTGAGTTTGGTTCTAACAATGATGCAGCATTTATTTATAATCAATATGTAGTATGCAATATTCGGATAAATCCATCAGATTATATATTAAAAGAATTATTTCAAAATATAAATAAGAGCAAACCTGTTCCTGATTTATATACACAAGAAAATAGACAAGCTGAAAAAATAATTGTAGTAAATGAAATTGTTAGTTCATGGCAGAGAAAATATAAACAACATTTTAGTAATTCTTTAAATCCAAATTCACCAAACACTAACATTACTAATTTTACAAATTTAGTCTCACATTTATATGATAAATATAGTAACAAGGAACAATTGCAACAAATTCTATATAATGAAAATGAATGTATTAAATCAAATCCACCGAAAAAATCAAGTGTCGACGCACGTTCAAAATGTATGAAATCTGGTTGTTATCTATTCATGATAAAAAATGACATATTAATGAAGAATATTTAATTATTTTACATTTTTTACTCCATTAGTTTGTTAGATCTTGTAACATAGTGAATAGCACAACATAATTACCTCTATATGCTGTATCTTTATTCGGTTCCAATTGTTCTATCAAAATTTGCATACTTTTTATTAACATATCTCCACTTATAGTTAACTCTGGTAATGTAGAATCAAAATCGTCAACTTCGGATTCATTTGTAACTGATTCATTTGTAACTGATTCATTTGTAACGGATTCATGTGTAACAGATTCATTTGTAGCGGATTCATTTGTAACGGATTCATTTGTAACAGATTCATTTGTATCGGATTCATTTGTAACGGATTTATTTGTAACGGATTCATTTGTAACGGATTCATGTGTAACGGATTCATGTGTAACGGACTCATTTGTAACGGACTCATTTGTAACGGATTCATTTGTAGCGGATTCATTTGTAACGGATTTATTTGTAGCGGATTTATTTGTAACGGATTCATTTGTAACGGATTCATTTGTAACGGATTCATCTGTAATTTCAGATAGTACATCAACATCAATATCACTATCTTCATCACTATCTTCATCATCTTCAACTTCATATTGAGGTTCTATTTTATGTGAACGAATATAGCCAGCAATTTGTTCTTTAAAATAGCTGTTAATTTCATTCCATCTATCCTTTCTAAATTTTGAAATAAATCGTAAAATTTCCTCAGGCAAAGTACCAGAATGTTGATTCTTATTTTCTTGAATACCAATAACTTCATCTATACGATTATTCTGAGAAGAATATGTCTCATATTCAATTTCACTTCTTAATAATAATGTTTTCATTGAAGAAATAGCATCGCCTCTAGCACTAGAAGGTTTGAAATCCGGAATTTCAACGGACTGAATGCACTGTTTATTGCGAATAATAGTTGTTTTACAAAATTCATCTTGAAGTAAATCTTTATCTTTTTTTATGTCAATAAATTGTAAATCATATGTACCTATCGTTTTTACTCCATTGTAAATTACATTTGCTTTCAATATCATTTCATTATTTACTCTTTCAATATCATTTTTATCAAATTGATTATAAACTGGATTATAATTTGGAATAATATTATCTTCATCAAATAAGTTTAAATCACGTAACATACCAATACGAATAGCATATGAACCTTTAGGCATACCCCATGTTTTAATTTGATTATGCGTTATTGGCGATACGTCTTTTTTTAAACCTCTACCATCGCGTTTAAATTCATAGAACGAACTATCATCTTCATATACGAAATGGTCTAATCCATTGACATCAATATAATGATTAAGCATATACTCAGATTTACCACAATAATAATCAATATTATTGAATCCAAAGTAATTATACATTTTCATTTGTATAGGATTAGCATTATGTTCTTGAAATATTAATGAAATGTTAGTTTTTCCAAATATGTAACAAAATTTTTCATTCATAGGAATTTTCATATAATCACAAAATTGTGAATGAAGTGTATTTTCAGAATCATCATTTCGAATAAATTGAACAGTTGTTCCTATCATATCAAAACCACAACTCTCACGAAGGATTTGATAATGTTCAATTTCTTCTTGATTCATAATTTTATATTGAATTGCTCCAATATAATGATATGTCTCAAATATAGTATCCCATGGAATTAATACTGAATAGTATGGTCCATTTTCTTGATGAGTTATGATTTTTACTGAAGTTGGTTTACCATTTGTCTTTGATAAAATGAGTTGAGCAACTTTACCACCAAAACCAGACACACCCATAGATTTATCATTCTTATGATTTTCTGCATACATGTCAAACATAGAATTTAAATCATCCGTATTCATTCCAATTCCATCATCCATCATATAAATATGCTGATTTCGAACCTTAAAATAAATATGACTTGCTCCAGCATCAATCGAATTAGCAATTAATTCAGACCAACACTTCATTGGAGTAAATCCCTTTCGTACCAAATTTTTCAAAAATCCAACTTCATTAATACTTCCGGTGGATGAAGTAGAATAAACAGTTTCAACAGGAGAAGACATAATTATTTTCTTAACTAGTATGTAAAATCATTACATAAATAAATTATTTCAATTTTTTATATATTAAATATATATGTATATACTTGATATCCTTGTTTACTTTGTAGTATTCATAAAAATTTGTTTTATGATTTTTATATTTAGTGACTTATATTTTAAACATGTAAGTAAAGATGAAGATAGTAAGGCCAAAATAGGACCTAAAGTAGAATATTGGAGAGAACGAACTGAGTTTGTATTTAAAGTCGCTATGGCACTTATGTTAATCATTATATTTAACCCAAGACAGAAGAAATTATTGCTAACAAAAGAAAGATGTTTACTTATTTTTATCTATGGTATTATCTTATTTTTCTCGGCAGATTGGCAATGGTTTTTCCAAAATATACCGAATTTTTGGAAATCTACCAAAGTTACAACAAAGTAAAACAAAGTAAAACGAAGTAAAATATAGTTTAGTATGTTTTATATATAATATATACTAAATATAAGTATGTTTAAACCATCTTCAAAAAAACAATTAAGAGATGCTATTGTAATTAGAGATGATGGAAAAAATGGAAATATAAACACATGGGACATTTCAGCAATTAAAGATATGTCATTTTTATTTTTGAATATGAGAGATTTTAATGAAGACATATCTGATTGGGATGTATCAAATGTAACAAATATGTCACATATGTTTCAGAATTGTACTTCATTTAATCAGGATATATCTACTTGGGATGTATCAAATGTTACTAATATGGAAAGTATGTTTTATAATGCAACTAATTTTAATCAAGATCTTAATGATTTTTGGATAACAACTAACGTAATAAATATGGCATATATGTTTTATGGAGCTACCTCTTTTAACCAACCTTTACTTGATTGGGATACTTCAAATGTTACAAATATGGAAAGTATGTTTGAAAATGCTACTAATTTTAATCAGATAATTAATACATCGGTAAATGAAACTAATGGTGAAATTTTATGGAATGTACATAATGTCACCAATATGAAAAATATGTTTAAATCAGCCACATCTTTTAATAAACCTCTGAGAAATTGGAACGTAAGTAAAGTTACTAATATGGAAGGCATGTTTCAAAACGCTAGTGTATTTAATCAATCTTTATATAAATGGGATGTATCTAACGTAATAAACATGGCATATATGTTTGAAGGAGCTACATCTTTTAATCAACCTTTAGATAGTTGGATTGTAAATAATGTTAGAAGTATGGAAGGAATGTTTCGAAACGCCAGTTCATTTAATCAACCATTAAATACAAGGAAAAATGAATTTGGACAACTAACATGGAACGTATCTAATGTTGTAAATATGGAACATATGTTTGATGGTGCAAATAAATTTAACCAACGTTTAACTAATTGGAAAATAAATGCAACAAAAAATAACACAAATGAAAGTAGTGAGAACATCTCTAGTCAAGAATATAGTTCTATGGAAGAAAAAGATATTAGTAGAGATATTAGTAGAAATATTAGTAAAAATATTGGTACATTTATTACAAAGAGTAAAAATAAAGATACAATTCAATGGAAAGGATATAGTTTAATTGGTGCTTTATATAACTTATATCTGTTTCAAAAATATAGATCTACTTGTATAAACATGACTAGTCAAAATTATGATTTTAGTATAAATGTTTTTCTGAATGTTATCGATTCAAAAGCTTCAAGCAATAATATTAATTTATGTGCAGAAAGAATTTATAATTGTATTATTCGTGATGAAAACATAATAATTATACCAATTATCTTAACGTTCTATGGATTATATGATAAACCAATTGCACACGAAAATCTACTCATATATAGAAAGGAATCCAAAGTATTTGAACATTTTGAACCTCATGGTAGTATGTTTAATTTGGGTAATAAAAATGTTCATCTTTATAATGAAAAAATAATAGATAGACTTGTTCAAAAAATTAATAGTAAATTACCTGAAGATAAAAAAATAACATTAATAAATTCAGATTTAGTATGTCCTTATAAATATGGTATTCAAGCAATTGAAGGAAAATACTCTACTAATACAGACCTCGATAGTGGATTTTGTTTAACTTGGACATTATTTTTTACAGAGTTAGCACTAAGAAATCCGGATATACCTTCTAAAACATTAGTTAATACAATAATACAGACAACAAAAGGAAAACACCAGCCAGAATTTCTACGTAAAACAATCATCGGTTATATTCATCATATATCTGAAATACTTGACAAATATTTTTCCCCAGTCTTTGGCGAACCAATTACAGTTAATAAAATTATAGAAATATATAAAACTAATAATGATGCAATAATAATGCCATTCTTTAATAAAACAATCGACGTAATATCTGTATTAATTAATACTATAAACACTGTTGTAAATGAAGACCCACATAATAATGTTCCATTTGAGAAACAACAAATTATTAAACAAAGACTTAAAACTGCATTTGAAAATATTCAAAATGATGAAGAACCAGTAGATAACGAAGATATACTAACAAATTTCAATTCTATCATAGGAAAACAAAGAATCACAAATCTAGTAAATATACTTTTAAAAGAGAGTAATGATTGGGAAGAACAAGAATTATTAAGTACTATAAATATGGCAATTTTACAATTATATTATTTTAATGAAATTAATTATTATCAAGCTAATAATGTTGTAAATGTAACAATAAATATAGATAATATTTCAGAACAAGAATTAAAACATGCTGCAAATTTTATTGGTAAACATATTAAACATAAACAAGAAGAAATTATCATATATATTCAAACCACAAACGACGAACAAATAGATACAAATCTTCTCATATATAATAAAAATACAAGAATATTTGAGTATTATGAACCATTTACTTCGATAGATGATTCTAAAATAAGAGTATTAATTGAAGATATCAACAGATATTTACAAAAACGTAATTCAAGAAATATTCGTTTTAAATACGTGAATTTCTCAACATTTATTACCATCTTTGAAGAAGAAAATCAAATCTATATTATATGGAAAATATTAATCACAATATTCGCATTTAAATATCCATATCTTTCGAGTAAAGAAATCATTCACATTATTACAAATATAATGTCTGGAAAAAATAAAGAAAAATTTATGCGTAAGATGATTTATGGATTTATAATATATGCGAAAAAACAAATTTTTAATCATTATTCAAATGTATTAAATACTTCTGAAGTAGATGCAATTATTAGTGTTGAAGTGCTTTTACTACTATTAGAAATCCAAATGTTATTAAAAAATACAAAGAATATTGATAAAGTTAGAGAGAGATATGCAAATAATTTTTTTTATAGGTCTATTTTTAATAAAATAGAGCCGTTACTAAACGAAACATATAATCATGTTAGAGCCAAAGATGAAAGTCCAACTATAAATTATATAAGTATGATATCAAACCAACATTCTGACAATCAAAAACGAAAACGTTCATCTTCATCAACAAGAAAAAAATCTTCTTCTCCGAATAGAAAAACCAGAAAAACTAACACATCTTAAAATAATTATCATAATTATTATGTAATAATAATATAGGAATAATGAGTTTTAGAAGACGGCCGGTTAAACCTCCAACTTTTACCCCTATACATAAAGACGAATTACGCAATGCAATCATAAATCGAAATGATGGAACCAAAGGTAAAATAAATGATTGGAATGTTGCAAATATTACAGATATGTCATTTTTATTTAAAGATTTACATGACTTTAATGATGATATACATGATTGGGATACATCAAACGTTACAAATATGGAAGGAATGTTTGAAAATGCTACAAGTTTTAATCAATTATTAGATACATGGCGAAATTCGCGAGGAACTATATTATGGAATGTTGAAAATGTAACAAATATGAAAGATATGTTTAAAGGAGCTACATCTTTTAATCGGTCTTTAAAAAATTGGGATACATCAAAAGTAACAGATATGAAAAGAATGTTTCAAGGTGCTAGTAGTTTTAATCAGATTTTATCGAATTGGAATACATCAAAAGTAACCGATATGACAGAAATGTTCCAAAATGCTGATAGTTTTTATCAATCATTAAGAAGTTGGAATGTTAAAAATTGTGATAATTTTGACAGATTTATTCGTTCTGATTTTCCCGTGAAATATTTACCAAAGTTTAAAGATGCCCTAATAAGTAGTATAGAGGAAAGTTCTAGTGTTAGTTCACCAAACATAGAAATAGACCAACATATTACAAAGCTTATTTCAAAAAGTAATAAACCATTAGACTGGACTGGTTATGATATTATTAGTGATTTATATTATATATATCTAATTAATAAATATGGTTCACATTGTGCTCAATTAGATATAAATATGCGGGTTAATATGATTGAAATGTTATATACAGAAGTTACAAAGCTACATGAAGCCGCAGCTAAAATAGTTCATTGTATTACATCAACCCACGATGAAATCATAATTATACCTATATTGTTAAAATTTGCGGGACTCAAAGATAAAGATTCGTGTCATGCAAATATACTTTTATATAGAAGAAGTACTAATACTCTAGAACATTTTGAACCTCATGGTTCTTTCTATTTAGGAAAGAAACACAATTTACATCTATTCTTGGAGTCCTCATTAGCATCTCTCGTTAATTTTATTAACAGGGATTTAGGACCAGAACATCCACCAGTTCGATTAGAAACTTCTGATATAGTATGTCCAATACAATATGGTCTTCAGGCAATTGAAGAACAATATATACAAAATAAATTTGAACAAGGTCGCGGATATTGTTTAGCTTGGTCAATGTTTTTTACTGAATTAGTACTTAGAAATCCGGAAGTATCTTCTAAAAAATTGTTGCATACAATACTTAGAAAAACAAAAGGGAAAAACCAAGCATTATACTTGCGTAAAATTATTCGAGGCTACGTAAACACTATGTCTCAAAGGTTTGATTCTTTTTATAGTCCTGTGTTTGGTGAAACAATTACACTGGATAGTATTACTAAAAAAGTAAAATCAGATTATGGTACGTTTCTTGATAAAACTAATAAAATATTGTCTGTGTTTTCTAAGATGACCAGTGGTAATGTAGATGGTTTAACTCCTGAAGAAGATAAAATTCGGGTTGACCTTCAAACTGCTATTGAACATATGAATTCTGAAAATGAGATGGAATCAGAAGTACAAGATAAATTTAATATTGTTGCTAATCAACAAATTTTTAAAAGAATAAATCATTTTATAAATTTTGGCATGAATATAAATTTATCATATTCTATAATATATGAATTGATGTTAAAGATTTATTTTATTACTAAGGTAAGAATGTATCGTTATGAATGTATTGAATATGTTGTACATTTAAGAAGTATTACTAAAAAAACAATGGAATATGCAAGAGATATTGCAAGATGTATTAAACATAAAAAAGATATATTTGTTGTTCCTATCAATGATCATTTTAATCATCATCTTGACGATAAAATCTCAAATATAAACTTTCTTATATACCGTAAGAAGGATAGGACGTTTGAATATTTTGAATTTTATAAGACGAATAATGATACTGAAATTAACCGTCTAATTGAACATATTAATACATATTTAACTGAATATTACTCGGAACCAGTAAGATTAAAAATTGTTGATTTATCTTGTCCACCAATAATTAGAGATGAAAATCTATGTAAGTCATGGGGGCTTATGATTATATCACTTATGTTAGACTATCCATACCTTTCTAGCGATGAATTATTGGGTATTATTAATAATTTGATGGCTGGAAAAAATAAAGAAAAATTTATGAAAGTAATGGTAACAGGGTTTATTCGAACTATTTGTGAAGATGTAAAAATATACTATTCAAATATATTATCATATACCGAACTTGATGATGTACAATTTCTTAAAGCATTATTAGATATACTTACGGATTTGCTAGCCGGTAATGAGCTTCATGCGTTAAAAGAAAAATATAAAGATACTGATGATGGGATATACATAAAGATCATAGATGCAATTGATATAAAACATATTTATCATGAATATAATGTTGAAAGTCCTAATTCAGACTATATAAAAGATATATCAGATGAACCTATTGTAGAAGAACCTATTGTAGAAGATATTATTGTAGAAGAACCTATTGTAGAAGATATTATTGTAAAAGGGCCTATAAAAAGAAAACGTTCAACATCTTCAAATAACCAAGATATAAAACAAAGAAGAATTGATTATGATGATGATATTAAAACAAGTGTAAGTGTAAGCAGAAGTAGAAGCAGAAGTAAAAGTAAAAGTAAAAGTAGAAGACAGAGTAAGAAAAACAAGGGTATAAGTAGCAGAGGTAAAAGCAGAAAAAGTAGGAAAAACAGATTAAGAATAAATAATAGCAAGAGAAAAACAAACAAAATCTTCTTACACAGGTAACATGTCAGCAAGCTTGTCTCCAATTTCATAAACATACGATAACGACTCTACATATGCTTCAATAATATACATTTTTTCATTATTAGCCTTATACATTCCAAATGATTGGTGTCCCATACCGTTACTAGCAAAGATTTCATATGAATTAACATCCGAATTTTTAACCAAATTATAAAGATACACTGCATTATCATAGTATCTATATGATATACTTGGACATCTGGGATTTTGATTAGAGATAAATTTAGCTTCATCTTGAGTTGCAATAATAGACTCGACCAGATTAATATTTGATTGATTCAACATTGTATTCCTTCTTTGAACAAACATAAACTAACAAAAGTATTTCAATTTTTTTTAGTTTTATTAAAATATAAAAAATATAGAATAAAATAATTAACTGAATATAATGTTCTTAGGTGTTTCTGTGAATACTACTGTAATTGTCTTCGCACGTAGAAGTCCATCTTTACTGAATTTGATGGATGAGTTTTCTTCATATGCAGAAGGAAGTATGCAATAAATTATTTCTTCAACTGTATCATTATTTAAACAATGATTTCCAATAATTTGTACTTGAAATGTAATTGTTAGTATATTTGTTTCTTTAATCTTAGTATCATATCTTATTAATTGAATAGGTCCAAGTTCTTGTGAGATAATTTCACCAACAGTATTAAGTCTACTATTCTTTAGCATACTAACATTGAAATCTTGTAATAGACTACTTTTGAACTTCAAATTAGCATAGTTATCGACCGAGATAGTGACAGGGATATCAAATTGAATATTAATCATGTTTTATATATTGCATAAATTATCGTAAAAAAGTATTTCAATTTTATTATACTATCGGTCATTTAATCTAACATATCAGATCCAACAACAATCCAATGTAAATAATAATTGTAATAGGATATATTAATATATCTGTAATGAATATAAATACTATATTTACTAGGTCTTGTTCAAATCTCACATCTACATTATATTTATATGCATTGTTTTTATAATAGTACTTATAATAAACTTCAGGAAGTATTGTGACCATTAACATATTAAGAATAAAGTGATATAATGCAAAAGTTAATCCAAAATCAAAGTAATTATAAAGTTGTTCAATCATTTCTACTTATGTGCTAATTTAATACATTAATAAAAAACATTCATTTTTTTATTAATTCAAATCATTTATGCATAATCAGGTTTGTTGTATTTTATTTTCATCGGTTACTGGATAACATATTTCTTCGGTTTCATTTACTAATAATACATACGCTAATTCGTTTGTGTGTTTATGACGCATCAATTTTGCCTTACTCAATTTATCATTATGTATAACATATAAAACATCTTTATATTGTTTCGTCGTAATATCTGACGGTGGAATATAATAATTTGGTAAACTATATAACCATTTCTTATATTCTATATGTCTTCTACAAGTTGTTGGTAAATTTATAATAGCTTCAAATAGTACTGCTGAACAATAAATCATTCCAAGTGGAATATACAAACAATATTTAGGTATTTTTATTAATACATTTAACATAATATAAATCATTTAATTATCTTTAAGTCTTTATTGTTATTAAAATAATATTCATTATAGATTACCGTATGCGTCGTTGGCTCTCATGAAAAAATTGAACATAAATTATTAACAATGTTGCAATTAAAATAGCAAGTAAGATGGGAAATAATATGGGAAATAAGATCGCAACCAATACAGAATATATTAATCCGAAACGTACGAAACGTAATGAAAGTTGTTCTAATATTATGGAACTTATGGTAATAGCCGAAGAATTTAAATTAGATTTTATGAGTAGATTTACTGAACAAGATAAGGGAACTAAACCTAAAATTGATGCTGTTGCTTTTTATGGAGATTTTATAGAAATACTAATTGTCTATCCAGATAATATACATGAAGAAATAAAGTCAATGATAAATGATTTTGAGAATAAAGGTTATCATTTTACAGATACACAAAAAAACTTAATCAATAAAATAATATCCGAAATCCCTATAAAACAGGGTCTTTAAATGTAATTAGTTTTACCAAAGGTTATATATTAGTTGCACTTTTTTTTGATTTATAAAACATTATTTCTATATAACATAAACTTGAGGTCGTTTGCAACACGAGGTCCATACTCCTCATATTCTTTAACGGTATCTCGAATATAATTAGTGGCTTGCTGGTCAATTATAATTCCATCTTTCTTGATAATGTGTTGAACTGATAAATTAAAGCGATTGTCTTTCAAGTGAGTGTCACAAATTCTTGCAATATACATGATTTTATCCTTCTTGCCAATAATTTCATGGTCCATGTCTCCAAAGCTAAACTTTGGGATAATCTCAAAGTCTTTATTAGTGAGAAGAGTAACAATTTGATAGGAGGCGTTCATTTTAATTATACTTGCTATTTACATTTTATTGAACTAACAAAAGTATTTCAATTTTTTCAATGAACAGTCTACAAAAAAAATCCCAAATGGGAAATTATAGATTAAATTATACGGCATTACAAACAACAGGATAGTACTTACCAATAGTATCGTAACTGTAGTCAGAGCGGACGACATCAATTTCACGTAGATATGAATCCATTTCCATTTCTTCATCAGGTTCATCATGTATGTCAATAACATAGTGTTCGGAGCCGACTTCATTTAAGACGTGTACACTATTTCTGGGATATTTTCGTAGCGGGTCTTTATCAAAAGAGACTTTCCAACTCTTTGGCTCATCGTAAACAAGAGGAACTTTGTCATTGTCAAGCATACGTCTGCGGAAATTCATAGACGCGGTGTTAGCATACCAAGAGTCGACTTCGATATAAGCAATATAATGTTTTCTATTGCGAAAGAGTGCAATACGTTTAATAGTAGCAATACGAAGATTCTTAAACACAGCGGCAATCGTAATTGCACTGGTTCCAATAGAAACGACGGGGATAACGATGCGGTTAATGTTGATGTTCATCTTTTAGTTCCATATTTACTGTCATACTATCTAACAAAAGTATTTCAATTTTTTTACCGCCTTTTAAAAAAGGCAGGCATGCCAAAATGCTACACACAAAATATTAAAACAAAATGGAAATACAATTAGTCAGTATAGATTTGCGTAGCCTTTGGGCAGGCAAAAAAATTGATTATATAAATACATATGTTCATTTCAGTAAGTAAAATGTCTGCACGAACTATTACTCTCTCATCGCAAAAGTTAATTGCATTTCAATCTGCTATTAGTGAACTTGCTAATGAATTTAAAGAAGGAAATATTATAAGTGTAAGACGTTTAGAAGACAAAGTCATAAATGTAATTCATGCTTTTGGTAATTTAAAACCTGAATCCAGTCTTAATACTACAGATGCGTTCATTGTTAACTATAATAAATTATTTGCACTTCAAACCAGTCTTAGTGATCTTAGTGAATATTTTGTTAAGGGTCGATATATTGACATTGATACCGCACTAATATTTGTTAACAGAGCTGTTAATAGTTGGAACATAATTGGACGTACATAAAAAAATCCCCAAATGGAAATTAATTTACAATTACAATTTAAAGAATTCAGCATTACTTACTTCGGTCTGCCATTCATCATTAGTATGAAAGATTTTTCCATTATAATGATATTCAACCTTCTTTGCATATATATTATCTTCTTCTCCAGTAATTTTTTGTACGGTTTCTGTAATAGGTTTACCAAATCCAAAGAAAGTTGGAGTAGTAACTGTTACATTTTTATATTTTTTGTAACTAATTTTCACTAGATATTTCTTTTTGGAGGCATCATAAAATTGTGATATGTAAAGTATATGTGTAACTTCTCGAGTGTATGGTCCTAATTCGACGACAGCGCTTTTCGCGTTATTTGCAATCTTCAATATAAGAGTTGGTTCTTCAGTGGTAGACATTGTATAAATCTTATATAATAAACATATAGTTGAGAAATGTTTCAATTTTTTGCGGTTAGCCAATATTTATATTCATCATAGCCATACATAGAAATTTCAGCGTCAAACGACATTCCAATCTTGAATCTATCTGGTATTTCACCTTTTGTTTTTAAGTCAAATAATTCCTGTGGGGTAAATCCCGATTCTTTGCGGGACATACGACCATATTGAACAACATTATTTTCATCAATGAAAGTAACTACCATTGACGTGGAATAATGTTGCTGAATAGTCACCGTGACTATTTGACCCAATGCTTTTGCACCATTACTGAACTTCTTGAGATCTGTTGACATATTAATATTATGAATGATAACAACAATGAGTAAAAAAGAATTTCAATTTTAACACACAAATTGTTATATGACAATTACTATGGCTCACCCAAAAGGAAAGAAAATGAGAGGAAAGACGTTATAGATGCCCATAACCGTGGACGGCGTGCGGTGAAAAATGCCCCAAGTGGGACATCGTTCGAATTAATTAATTACAGGAGGTCAGAAATCTACAATTTAAGGTTCTCATCAGAATACAAATCGTCGGGGTCATAATCTTCGTCATCACACTCACCTTCTTCTTTGGGAACGGGTCTTGATCTTGGCGGGGAACATGCTGGTGAACGGGGTTTAACTGGTGATTTTTGCCTTTCCTCGGAAATGCTCAGTTTACTGAGCGCATCCTCAAGTTTGTCCGAGGGGGGGTGAACAGGCGGTCTTGGTCTTTGTCTGGGCTCTGGTCGTCGAGTACTTCTGCGGTCGTCATTGCGTCGTCTGGGTTCGTCATCGAGAATTAAACGGGGCTTGTTGTTGTTACTACGATTCTTGTCAGGCTTGAGCTCATCAAACTTGCTCTTCATGGCCTTCCAGAAGTTATCTTTGTAGTAAACCACCTTGATAGTCTCCCCTTGCAACACGCGGTCGCGTGCCTTGTTAGCAAGTGGAGTACGATACCATTCAACGAAATGAACGAAGATGCGACAGAACTTAGGGTCTTCACTATCTTCAATCTGAATGGCACCGATTTTACCAATGTTTAGTTGCTCGAATGTACGCGCGACATCCCCTTTAGTCAGGGCGCTGCCGCGGCAGAAGTCAGAGAGGGCACGGGGAATGCAGAGAGTTGGGTATCCAACTGGAATACGATCAAAGTCAATGTCAGTCATAATTTATAGGCGGCTTGAGGATGCTAATTACGTTGGACCATGGCAAAAAAAGCATTTCAATTTTTTTTGATTTCCACCTAAAACGTCAGTTACTAAAAAATCCACATATCAATACATTCAATTTTTTCTGAAGCCCACTGATTTCCAGGGTTACTAAAAATCCTCTAACGTTATATGCATATATTCAATTTTTTTTGAAGTCCACTGATTTCCGGGGTTACTAAAAATCCTATACATACATTCAATTATTTCTGAAACCCACTGATTTCCGGGGTTACTAAAAATCTTGTATACAGCTGCATAAAAAAATGAAATGATTAATTAATTAATGATAAGACACTTCAGCAATAGTAGCGGTAAACGTTTTACCAATAAAGTTATCGGGAACACGAGGAGGCCAAACAGGTATGTATCCTTCAAGAATATTATTATTCTCGTCAAAGAAAGTAACAATAATACCTCCATCAACAACTCGTTTGCCAGTAACTTGGAGAATTTGCCCTACAGGCGAAGTTTCATATTTAAGTGATAAGTTAGGTGCATTAATATTTTCACAATTTGAGTTGGCGACATTATACTCATTCGCAAATCTTTCAAGATATTTCTTAGTTTGGCTTCTGGTTAGAACTGGCATTGTATCATATAATACACAGAAATCGTAGTAATATTTGATTTCAATTTTTTTGGAAGCGAACTTTTTTATTCACTCGATTAAAATTGAAATATCTTATCTTAAGACGATAAGCATATAAGATAATGATGAATATTAGAACTACTGCTATTATTAATATATTTGTTGCTGGACTTATTATTATTCCAAAGAAGGTATTCCTCGCAAATATTGTTATTATAGTTATATTTACATCAATACCGGAATTGGAATTTATTAAAACTCTCCGAAAACCACTGACCCAAGGGATTATATTAATGGATTTATTTACATTAATGTCTATAGAATTAGTAAAGTATATGATTAACCTAATTCGTCAAAACAAGATATAATTATAAGAGCACATGATACAATAAAAAAATTGAAATAAATTCGATATGTAAGTCAACTAATATATATGAACATGCAATCAATTACCGCTACACCTGTTACCGCTACGCCTATTAACGTTACACCTGTTTGTGATATTGAAGTCGCTGAAAATGTTATCAATGGAAATGTTATCGATGGAAATGTTGTCGATGGAAATGTTGTCAATGTCGATGCTGAAAATTTAATCGATGCATTAAGGATGTTCAGGAATCTCGCTCAAGAACAAGAACCTGTATTTAGTGCCAAAGAATTAGATGATGCATTTCTATTATCTTCTATAGTTATGTCGCTTATAGTTACAGCATTTAATTGTGCTACTATTGTACTTTACCTGAGAAAAACTGAATGTTCTATAGAACAACTATTTGGCAAGTTCAGTATTATATATTTTATGATGGTCATAATGATCGACAACAATTTGTTACTTATGTTAACACTTTACAGTTATTATTTCCTAACTGACAAGAGGAACATGCATTCCTTCCTAATTGGAAAAAGTTATTATGGTAAATTATTTAAGAATACACATGGTGTATCTTATTGGATTTTGACTATTATTGGATGGATCATGTTTGGACGTGTTCAAAGTCAAACATGTGACAATTATACATATCAATATTTCTTAACAGTGTTAATCTTCTCGAGTTTATCTATAATTATTAAATTTAATTAATATAACCACCTTTGGTTTTTTTTCTATCAAGCAGGGCTTTTGCTTTTCCTAAAAGGCACCGACAGTCGGGACAAAGTTCCTTAAACCAACTGTAGCTTCGCTTAAAAAAAATTGAAATACTTTTGTTAGTTCAAACAACGGTATATCAGCTAAAATGGGAAGATTAACTATCACTGTATTATTCAGCAAGAATACCAAGAGAGAGCCATCTGCAATTTTGCAATGCGACACGTCAGGAGAATATTTCCCATATAATTTCGTATCATGGAAGGATGGTGTTCATTATCTTTTGTGGTCAGAAAGTACCCAAAAAGACCCTCGAAGCGATGAAACATTTTCATCATGGCAAGATGAATTCGGGTACAGCGACGAAGAAGAATTTACCGGAGATTATAATCAATTTAATGGAGAAGATTTGAGTTCTGTTTGGCTAAGCCCTTGCTTCTCAGTCTCACCTTCTCATAACATAAAAGAATTAAGTATTTGGACAATGGAGATAAATGAAGACGAAAACGATGGTGAAGATGATGACAATTGTGAAGATGATGACAATGACAAAGATGAGGATGAGGATGAAGACGAATACGATGTTGAAGACGAAGACGAAGATATTGAAATTGAAATTGAAATTAAAGTTTTGTAATTAATTAAGTTCCACTTGGAGCTTTTTTTATGTGATAACTTGTTAATAACTTTCAAAAAAAATTGAAATGAATTAATAATGATGATACTTAACATATATAAGTAAAGACAGAAATGAACAGAACCGCTGATAATTGGTATACTATTATGAATAACAAACAAGAACATAGTCTTCATAAAAGTCATAATGAAGATTATGAAAAATCTAAATACTTATTTAGTTTATTTGACGATAAGAGTGAAAATACAGATGAACTAATTATTGATTTTGCAAATAAAAACGCAGATTTTATGGTACATTGTTACATTGCGAATGTATTTGAAACAACGGCGGATGCATTCATGTTAGCAGCGATCTTTAACAAATGGGATGTTATTAATAAATTGTTAGAAACAAATAAACATAAAGTAGATAAATTGTATGCAGTTGGACTGGGATTGAATACAACCCCTCGCGAACTTATTGGAAAATTGGCGTTTTAAATATTTGTAACTTTAATTATAATTAAGTTCCACTTGGAGCTTTTTTTATGTGATAACTTGTTAATAACTTTCAAAAAAAATTGAAATGAATTTTATATCGATAAAAATATTAAATCGTGTGAAAATGAACATTGTTGAAGACATCCGTATAAACATGCCTATAGAATATAATATTATTCGTCAATATAATCTTAAGGAATTGAAAGATGAATTATCCAAACTAAATGATAAGATTCAATTGATTATGCAAAATAAAGAGAAACTTACAAAAGAATATGAAGTCTGTTTACACAGAAAAGTTCGAGTAGAGGCTCATCTAAATAAAATTATAGCTACTAAAGATGTTTTCGCTAGCGTATCGCATCTAGAAGGTTTTAAAAAAATATCACCAGAAGAGTTGATTGTAATTTCAAGTGGAATGATTAAGAAAGACATTGAATTACTTGTTACAAAAGTAATTAAGGTAAAGACTGATTATCCAAATTGGACTCTAATGCGTTTATGTTTATCAGACAAATACCAGTTTACATATGATACCCCACATGGAATTATGAAAACCTGTATTTAATTTAATTGGCCATTTGTAATTTATTTTTACATGTTAGACAATTTGTTATATCTGACTGCCATCTACTATTACAGTTAACACATATAGAATATGATGGACTTAATTCATCTGTCATCTTTAAATAACTAGCGCTCTTTGTATATCTATGTTGTCCACATTTACATTTTAATTTGTGGGAAAATACTACACCAGAACAATTAATACATTTCCAATCACCTTCTCTACCAGTTCTATTTAATGGTCTTGGCATATAATATAATTATTATATGTTTTTTTCTTTAAGTTGTTTTTCCTGAAATAATTGAAATACTTTTGTTAGTTCAACAACGATTATAGTAACCACATCAATTATGACAACCAAAAGCCGAACCCCTTACGTATCGAACTACGCTAGCAATCTGTTTAATCAGTCCCCTGAAGAATATAAATTATTCATTCAAGCCAAAGTAGGTCAACATAATGAGCTCTCTATGATGCTACGTGAAGCACATTTATATCATGCAAATAATCCTGAAGATGCTGGAATAAAAACTATTATAAATAGTATCCGTCTCGAAATGAAGAATGGATATGCAGATGGAGCTTGCTTACATCCTGAAATTTACAAAACTAAACTTGGGTCCAAATGGTTTCATTGTAAATGTTGCAATTTATACATGTACAAATAAAATTGATATCAAATGGTCTTATATGTCGTTGGTATAAGACGATGAATACTAATAACAAGTACATTTTGAAATTCTCAGACGACGAAGGTAGCGACCGAATTGCTACTGAATTTGCGCCGGTTTATGATGGAACGTATTTATGTGTAAGACGATTTACACTTAAATTTGAAGGCAAAGAATTTGTTCCTGGTTCTAAAGTTGATGTTGCTCAAATGGAACGAGTTTCCGACAAAGTCCTGATATATATTATTGAAAATGGTATGACATTTCGAATTCCTATTTATGAAACTCATGAGTTTAAATTTAAACCGATGGAACTAGAAGTTGTGAATGCAAATGTGTTAGATGGACACTATGATTATGCTGTATGTGAAATTGAAAAAACTATTTGAAAAAATTGAAATAATTTAATCATAATCCTTTTTTTATATACGGTACAACAATGGGAAACTCACAATCATTTCACAAGAACAAGTTAACAGTGCAAGAATGCGTTAGTAAATTAAGAGAACTTGACAGAAAATCCATTACAGAAGATCTGGAACTACAATGTGAACAAATGCGTTCTATGGCTGCTGCAAACACACGAATGCAGCAAAAATTAGCTGTAAAAGAACAAACTGAAGATGAATTAAAAGCCCAAATTAAAGTTTTGGAACTACAATGTGAACAAATGCGTGCTATTACTAATGCTACTACAACTACAACTACTACTGCTGCTACAGAAGAAGTATATGCAATAGTACCCAATGAAACCGATGATGATGACACTAGAGACAAAATTATCTTTGTATCCAAAGATAAATCTATGACGACAAAGGTATTTAATTATATTACTTCTGGTAATCTATTAATGTTATTCACTCTTAAGAAAATTAAGATACAAACTTATAATATAGATGAACTGGAGAGACATTATGAACAAGTTAAAATTCAGTTGCAGAAAAACTCTGAAAAACTATCTAAATATATTGACACTTTCCAAGTAAGTGATGTTAATGTTGAATTGAAATATGATTTAATTTGTTTAGAAGGAATGATTAACCAAGTTAAACCTAAAATTGATGCCTCCAAAGAAAACGACAAATACTTTAATATTGATATACTAACACAAGTTCGCACCGATTTAAATGACATGTATATTGTTTAATTAAAAATTGAATTGTTTTTTCCTCTATGTCCATCATATAGCTTTTACATATTGATGTCCTCTATTCTCGCAACTGCAACTCAAAAATGGATCGAAGAAAGAACCAAGACAATTGAAAAATATAATTACGAATACACTTATGTGTATGAAGCTCTCAGAAATGCTAAACAAACACTAACAAAGGAAGAATTCAAGATGTTGAATTACTATATGGAAGAATTTGTGGGTGCTCTAAAGGCTTGTGCTAACAATCCGAATAACTCCACAAAAACTACCAAAATAGTTGCATTCCCAAACGAACTAAAAGTATATTATCGTTTCAAAGAGATATTTGAAACAATCGCTACTGGTAATTCATCGTGTAATTTGTGTTTTCCAGAAGAAGACAACAATACCTATTTCATAATTGTTAGTTGGGATTATTTGTATGAAGTTACAGAAGATTGTGTTACAACTCACGGTGATTTCCTGTATGTTCCTCAATGGATTGAGTTTCCTGTTGATGATATTACATATTAATTAATTAAAATTGAATTAATTTAATGTTTATCCTTTTTTTTAATGATACACAATGGGAAACACATCGTCCGAAGAAGTAAATGCTAAATATACAGTGATAGAAGAATTAAAAGCTATTTCAATGACAATAGATAAAAATAAACTTCATTTAATTGATGAAGGATGTAAATCTAAAATTAAGTTATTATATTCAGGATTTTATAATCCAAAACATACGCATGTAAAATTATCAGAGATGAATGAAGACTTTCCATTACTACGTAAGAAGATTTACAAAATCATCACATTATATAATAAATATAATAACACAAATATAGAACCAAATGAATATGTCAAAAACACTGTAAATTGCATAAAGCATACATTACCTATCATAGATATGGTTGATATGGATGAATTAAATTAAATTAAATTAAATTAAATTAAAAGTATTTTGAATGAAAACTATTTAAAGATAATATCAATAATATAAATATAAATATGGGTAATACGTTTGGAAAGAAAAAGCCAATAGTTAAATGTAAAATGTGTGCTGAGAAAAATATTGAACCAGAGTATTTCACTAAAATACATAATAATATTTTAATAGCGGAGATGCAAGATGATATACGATATGATAAGTATGGAACTAAAATAAATGACAAGAAAGAAAGCACAATTCCTAAATTTATATATAAATGTTCAAATGGTCATAAGATATTTTAGTATGCATATATGATCTTCACTAAAAAATTGAAATGCTTTTACAATGGAATACAAAATCATACATACATAAAATAACAAATGTTGTACAAAAGTTCTGACGTCATTTCCATTCAGGATAACCATGTTATCATTAAATTTCCCAAAAAGAACCCTATTGAAATTAATACTAATATCTTTAGTCCTTCCGAGATCACAACTATAATTGAAAAGACATATTGTAATGGTTGTTTACAAATTTCAGATAAAGGTTTTCAGGGTAAATACTGTTGGTGCCCATTGTCTTGCAAACTTACGAATCATATGTAATTAATGGAATTAATTCTTTTTTCCTTTTTGGACTTTTCAATCGCTAAAAAAATTGAAATACTTTTGTTAGTTAAAGTAGTTGTATAATATATAAGATGCCAGTTATAACCAGAAGTCAATATATTACTAATAGTACTACTAATAGTACTACTAATAGTACCTGTGGAAGAACTGATTTAGAGAAGTGGTTCTTTGGTCGTATATCTTCGCTCATACAAAAAGCTAATAATACAATTTACGTTGAAGACCGTGCAAGACTTATTACTGAGACATATGAAATCATCAATACATATTTCTATAGCGTTAAAATTCCTGACAAACTAATGGTCATCATTAAGAAGAAAGGTGAATCTATCTTGACAGAAATGAAGGATACTCCTTTCCTGAATAATATTGAGACTATATTAGACGAAACCATTAATATTACATTGGACTTAATTAAGAAATACGAAGAAAAACATCCAATCCAAGAAGAATATCAAGTTCAAGAAGAAGAAGGGTCAAGACGTTCCCAAAGATTAGCATCTAAACCTGTATTTGATTACACTGTATACTTTTAATAAAATTGAAATTCTTTTTTTAATACATTATATTTCATATAAAATGGAGTGTCCAATTTGTTTTGAAGACGTTACTGAATCAAGTAATTGTGCTATTACTGAATGTGGTCATAAATTTCACTTTGGTTGTATTACGAAACATACATTTACTAATGGTTTCGCATGTCCTTTATGTCGGTATAATATGATTGAACCTTGTTCTCCAGATGAAGATGAAGATGAAGATGAATATGAAGCTGATAACTGGGGTAATAGTGCTAACTTTGCGTATAAAGAAATGTATGATAATTATGCATTGCAAACATTTAGAATGTTTAATAATTTATTAGAAAATGACACAAGTTTACATGAAGATGAAGACGAAGATGAAAATGAAAATGAAAATGAAGAACAATATGAAGATGAAGATGATGAAGACAACGATGATGACACGTATTCAGAAATCATAATAAAAGAAGACGAGGTTAAAGAAATAAGTGAATATATTAAAACAAAGAAAATCACTTACGAAGACTTAATTTATCTATATGTAAATAAGGGAGTTATGCTAGACAATAACGCTAGTAGGATTGAAGGTATACTAAATACTAATATTCATAAATATTTAAACAAGAAAGAAGAAGGGCGTCTAAGCGATATTATACGCCCTTCAAAAACAAAAAAAGAAACAAATATAATGACTGAACCAAAACCAAATTTATGTTCTATGTGTAACGAATGTATTTAAATTAAAATTGAGATTTTTTTCACGATATAACAATGTGCATACTAACATTATTAATAAAATGTCGGATGAATACGATATTGAAGATGAAGATGAAGAAAAACCAATAAAGAAAGTCAGTTTTGCAAAAACGATTACTATCATTGGTTATTCTGAACAGAATATAGAAGATATGTTTGATATAGAGGAAGAAAATGATGAGTTAGATGAAGAAGTTGAATTGAAAATGAAACGATTTGATTTGCTAACCGAAAAGTTTGGCATTGAGAAAAAACAATATCAATATGATGGTATCAAGTGGATGGTTAAGAATGAAATTCGAGACAATAGTTATTGCAAAGGAGGATTCATATGCGATGAAATGGGACTTGGTAAAACTATTATGACAATTGGCCTCACATTCGTCAATTATTATAAGAAAACTTTAATAGTAGTTCCGCCAGTGTTAGTTCAACAGTGGTATAATCAAATACATAAATTCACAGGACATAAACCTTTAATTTTCAAAAGACAACTAACAACCGATTTAGAATTAAGTAAAGCTCCATTTGTTATTGCAACATATCGTGCAATTACAACCAAAAGTCATTTATATAAATACACATGGTGTAGAATTTTATTTGACGAGGGTCATCATTTACGTAATCGTGGAACAGCTAATTTTAAAGGTGCATGTGCATTAAACGCTAGTATAAAATGGATTATTACTGGAACTCCTGTTCAAAATAGCATAAATGATTTCTATAATTTATGTCATGTAATCGGTATGAAACCGGATTTTTATAGAAATCCGGAAAACATTAAAGATATTAATAAAGAATATATATTAAGACGCACGAAGAAACAAGTGGGAATTGATATTCCTGATGTAATTACAGAGAATATTGTTGTTAATTGGAAGTCGACGGGAGAAAAGAAAATATCGGAAGAAATCCATAGTGGTCTTGGATTTAGTAAACTAACAAATAGTCGTTCAAAAGTTTTGGGAACTGCGTTAAAATTAGAAGGAACCCTACCATTATTAATTAGAGCCAGACAAAGTTGTGTATTGCCAAGTTTATTAAAAACTAAGTTGCGTTCAAAAGGGATAACAGACGAAGAATATTTGGAAGGAGTTAAAAACACGAGTAAAATAGATTCTGTTATTGATAAAATCGTAGAAAGGCGTGATAATTCAAATGGTAAAATTGTGTTTTGCTACTTTCGAGATGAGATTGACTTAGTCAATTATAGATTAAAAAAACATGGATTTAATGTTGCATGTCTAGATGGAAGAGTAAGTGAAGAAGATAAGAAAAAGATACTAGTAACTAAATACGATATATTAGTATTACAAATTCAAACTTGTTGTGAAGGTATTAATTTACAAGAAAACTATAATGAAATATATTTTATTAGTCCACATTGGAATCCTTGTGTTGAGGATCAAGCTATTGGACGTTGTCATCGAATTGGACAAAAAAAGACAGTTTACATATTTCGATTTATCATGGGTAACTTTGAACCTGATCCTGAATATGAAAAAGATAAAGAAGATATTGATCGTACACCAATTACATTAGAAACTCATATTAATAATATTCAACATAAAAAAAGAGAATTAAGCAAGTTAATAATAAATTGAAACTTTTTTACTCATAAGTTAGATTACATATGTTAACTTCAGTAAGATTCAATGACAAGTACTTGTGGATTTTGTAGAGCCCGCGGACATTCCCTCAGACAATGCAATTCACCACAAATTGAATATGCATATTTCGATATTAATAATGAACTTTTAAACTATCTGGAGCATTTTGACTATAATAATCCAGTTTGCCGAGAGTTTAACTTAGAAATGAGACTATTAGATATGCATAATATAAATGCATTGAGAGTTATTATGTATACTAAATTTCCCAATATTCCAACATCCAAACTCAATAAAGAACAGTTGCTAATAATTATATTAGACCAAATGATTAGCAATAATATTGTTGTACCTGCTCCTCCTCAACAAAATAGAACTTATAATAATATTGAATCTATGAATAGTAATATAGATTGGAATATGCTTAGAGAGGACAGAATCCGGCGTAGACAAATAACCGATGCAATGAACGCACTTGCAATGTTAACGACTCCAAAGCCATCGATAAAATTTAAGATAAATGTTATATTAGAAGAAGATTTCCCTGAACCAGACACTACGTTTGAATGTTCTATATGTATGAATACAATGAAAGATTCGAAATCAGTTACACTTAATTGCAATCACTTATTCTGTGGCGAATGCATAGATAAATCAATAAAACATTGCAAAAAAGACAAATTAACTTGCGCACTGTGTAGAAATGAAATTTCTGTGTTTGATACCAAGAATTCGGCTGTATACGATAATTTAGTTAAATATTGCATGTAATTTAATACTATGTGTAATTTAATACTATGTGTAATTTATTTTTTACCAAAGGTTATTCATTTTTTACCAAAGGTTATTCATTTTTTACCAAAGGTTATTCATTTTACTCAGAAACCTATAACTAAAAGTTTAGTAAAATATAATGTTATGAAATTTATTATCTAAATTTATATTATAAATGAGTTATAATTATGATGACTGGAATCATGACAAAAATGATATATACGGAGACTATAATGATGGATACAAAGGAGATTATGGTGAGAGAAGAAGAGAAGAAGGAGAAGTGTTTAGTGATGATAGCAGAAGATCATCACCATTCGGTTCACCAAGAAATAGAAATAGAAATGATAAGATAGCATTGTCACCATTACAAACATCATCAGGGCCATTCAGTTCATCAATAAAAAGGTCAGCTTCACATTTAGATAATACCCATAATTTTGAGCCAAGAACCGGTTATGGTGTTTCATTACATCCTGTCCCAAATTCTATTCCAAATTTTCAACAACAAGGTGTTCCAACTTCCCAATTATATTCAAATCATCAACGACTACAAAATATTCCATCTCATCAACAACAATATCAACAACAACAACAATATCAACAACAACAACAACAATATCAGCCACAACAATATCAACAACCACCACAAAATATTCCATCAAATGAAGATAAAGCTCGTCGAACAGTATTTAAATCAACACTTTTAGAACGTGCAAAAAACCCAAGTTCAAAAAGACCAAGAATAAATAAAGATTTCATTGGAGATATTAAAGATGAAGTTTTACGTGATAAACCAACTCTACATATTCCAACTCTTGAAGAAATTAACGTAGATGCACGCTCAGTTATTAAGCCAGACGAACATTATAATTATATAATTAATAGTTTAACTGATTTTGGAAATGATTTAATAAAAAATCCTGAATTAACAACAGAAACTAAGTCAGCAACATATAGAAATGTTATACAAGAAATGCAATCTAGGTTGAATGCATTTGAACGAGATTGTAAGAGATTTGAAGAAGGGGAAAAAAATAAACAAACCCTAGGAGAATTAGAGAATAATATAGATACGTATTCTAAAATTATGAAAGATTTAATCAATAAGGCAAGTACTTCAGATGATATAACTTATACTGATAAATTGGCGTTAAAACAGATGATTCAACTTAATTTTCAAAGTGTAAACACTATTATTTCTAAATTGTTATTAACGGGAAATACCAGTATACCTGATAAAATTTTTGAAGCTGAAAAAAATTCTATGTTAGTAATGATTACATCCATTTTAAGTGATATGTACAATTATGGACCTGAAACCTGTATAAAAATAGTATCATATCTAAGTATATTATTAATAGTATATAATTATTTACCTAACAATGTAAGAATTTTATTTTGTAAAATACCTTTTTTTGGAGACATGTTCCAAGTAATTGAAATATTACATACCCCATTGGTAAATACACAAAATTTTGCTCTTACTGCTACAGGAATATTCTATTATTTAAAAAACATATCTGATATCGATGTAACTTCATATGTAAGTAGTATAAAAGAAAGTATGTCATCCGGTATAAATACCTTAACTAACAAAACAATAAATACTATTGCTCGGTTAATATTACCAAAAGATATTTTTAATACTGAAATTGAGGCTGATGCACATGAAGTCAGTGTTGCGGCTAGTGTTGCGGCTAGTGTTGCAGCTACGAATCAAGTACTACAAGATTCAAATGCTTCCAAGGAAGTTGCCAACGAAAGATTACGTTTGATGGTTAATAATCCGGATAACGCTGGTAGTTATGTAGATATTGAAACTACATCAGAAATATCTGATTTATCAGACGAAGAATATACTTTTTGGGGATGGTTATGGAAAGGAATACCTAGAAGAGGAGGCAGACGAATGAAACGAAGAAGTATGAAACAAAATAATAGAAAAGGTCGCAAGACTCTAAGAAGAAGAAAAGGAATGGGAAGAAGAACTAGAAAAGCTACCAAAAGAACAACAAAAAAAAGAAGACATCATTAAATTACTTATAGACCATACAATTCATAAAATTTATTTTCAATTACATCTTCAAAACAGTGGTCATTAAAATCTAATCTTAATGCATTTACTAATCCAAAATAAGTATCACGTTTACTTTCCCAATAATCTTCTTGTAATGTTTCGCGTTCATCTTGATTATCTGAATTAAAATTTTCTAGTTGTTTCTTATATTCAAGAGCATAATATAATTCATGATGAATTCCCCTATAGGCACAATTTACGATATCATTAAATTCATCGGTATCTTCGAGTGCATTAAGTAAATAGGACTTATTAGAACACTGAGCTTCATCTAATATTCTTACATAGTCAGCAACCATAATAATAAACTTCTTAAGGTCATCATATTCAGTATCCATTCTTAGCTTTAATAACTTCTAATTATAGAATAAATTTTATTTCAATTTTTATGTTAAAATTGAAATTAAATTACTTTTATTTATATTTTTTAAATATAAAATGTGGAATTCAATACTTAGGTTCTTTAGTACAAATAATAATAACTTTGTGATTGATCCAATTGCAATAATTCCTGAAACAATTTGTAAAAATTATGTTCCATTTAATAACAATAGTAATGAATATGAGATAGATATACCAAAAACTATATTGCATATAAATGATTCAAAATATAAACTATGGGATGATTACATTGACCGATATATGGAACAAACAATATATAGATTATATTATTTAGATTATGATATTGAGAATCAAAAATATATAGAAATTTGTGAAAGAAATGGAATTTTAGAGGATATTTAATTTTTTATCTAACATATAAAGCAATTAATAGAGCTAAAGTTCCGTGAAAAGTTTTCATAATTACTTTTTCTGTGTAAGCATAATCATCATGGTATTGTTGAACAGCCATTAAATATAAGGCAGCAGCAAGTAAATAAAATGTAGTAGGACAGACAAATTTATTGACATTTACAACGCGCCAAAGTTGAAGAACGAGTGCAACGGTTACTAATAAACGAGAAATGACATAAAGGTTCATTTATATAATTAGTATAGATTTTATTTTATTTTTGTTAGTTGTATATAATGGAAGTCCAAATTTCACAATTAGAATATAAAAAATTATTAAAAGATAGTCTTGTAAATACGGATATAATGAGAAATGTCACAATTACTCAAATTGGATTAAAATTTTATACGAAAAACATAAAAAGAATGTCTAAATATGAGATTACGTCAAATTCCTATATAGAAATAATAAGGACAATTTCGAGACAATTTAAATATTTAGAAGAGAAAGGTTATAGTATAGTTGGATTAAATATGGATGACATAACTGTAATAGATGATGAAATATTTGTCATATTAAATCCTGATATTTTGTATAAGATAATGGAAGATAAAAGTATAGAAATAAAAAAGCCTATAAAAAAGCCGCAATTTAAAAGTCCTGAACTAACAGAGTTGAATAAAGTTCCTGGAAAAATTCATTACAAGACATTTTATTATAGTTTAGGTAGTTTATTAGAACATTTATATCCAAATGAACCAGGTTGGACAAAGTTAAGATTTTTCATAAAACGTTGTAAAAACATAATTCCTGAAAATAGAGCAATGTTATTTGTATGATTTTATTATCTCAATTAAAAATATATGTCATTAACCGCATTTAAGAAAAAATCTGTAATTAATTATGGTTCAAAACGTTCTGGTAAGCCACCTGGAGGTTATTGGTTACCTCAGGGACCTTTTGGAGCGCCTGGTTCTCTAACATCTGTCATGATGGAAGATGCATTAAAAGGGCCTGGACCTGTTGGTTTTTCGATCAATGGACCACATCGAACAATACCAGTAGGAAAAACAATGAAATTCAGTCAGCAAGGAACTCGATATAGAGGTGTTCATCCAATTGGTTATGGTGGTTCCGGTGGTAGATATTATCAAGCTGAACCAGTTCTAAACGCGGGTCATGGAATTATTGAAACGAGTGGTAATCAATTGGAGTTTATTAAACAATCCACATTATCTACATATGGTATGTTAAGACAGAAATATAGATGGATTTATAATGGGCAATATCCGGCTTATACTGTTAAACCGATGTATGCAGGTACAACCCAAAGTGATACAGCTAGTCAAGGTTTATATATTCAGCAAAAGAGTGCTGCAAATGATTGTGTGGTGGATGTAAATGCTGATGAAAAATATATTGGTCATCGTGTTAGTTGTGGTCCAATGGATTGTAGTGTATCAAACCCACAAGCGTATCCAATCAGTTTACAACAACGTAATGCACCTTATACAAAAAATATTGGTATTCCTCAAACATCAAGTCAACATACATTACACGTTCAACGTAAATGTGCAAATCCATTGCCTTGGCAAAAACCTATTCCTGCTGGTCAAAATGGAAATGCAAATTGTAATACAAATCAATAAATTAATAGTTAATAGTTATATTTATTTTATTTTTTATTTTTATTTTTATTTTTATAGGTTTTATTATGTTTGTTAGTTTTCTTATTGGTTTTAAGGGTAGTTTTATTGGAAAAGATTTTTTGTAAATTTAAATGTTCAATAAAGGATATTTTTAAGAATTGTCTGGTTGTCTTAGTTGCTAATGCAAGTTCTTTATAGTCTTGTGATTTTAAAAAACTTTGTAATTTTTTAGCTTGATGAATTGTAGAAATAGGGATATAAAATGTGTTAGGTCCGACGCCATATTTGCCAGTAATATCAGCCTCAAATTTGAGTTCAGGAGATATTGCAAATATGACAATTTTTTTGATGCCGAATCCAATTGCTAATTCTAAGTTGTTAGTTGATAATTTTGTTGAAGGTGTATAAATCAATTTATACTTACCTTTTGACATTGTTTTATATGAAGATATGGGTTTTCCGCGATTATAAATAGAATCATTTCTTTGTTCAGAAATGTATTTCTTCGTTAACATTTCAGTTTTAGGAGTCCAATTTCTAACAGGATTAACAACTCTATCTAACAAACGAACCTTAAAATTAGTATTTGAATTTTGAATAGTAGTTAAAAAATTAGATTTATTTTGTGTTTTGTGTAATAAGAAATAGCAAATATATTGTTGTATTTTTGGGAAGAATGAATTAATATTTGTATCTAAATTTAACAATAGAACTTGATAATCTAACAATGTTTTATAACATATGCCATTTCCACTAAACATATTATCAGGAACTAAAAATAATAAATATCCATGATTATCTAACAAGGTATCTAAACAATATGTAGTAATTCTTTCATATAATTTATTTTTACCGCCTAAAACACGATGTTGTATATCTTCTTGTGAATCTTGAAATGGAGGATTTCCGATAATAATATCAAATTTCATGTTTGAAAAATTTTGTGTTAGTATATCTCCTTTATATATATTTGTATTAGAGCCAAAAATTTGTTTCATTCGTTTAACATTTGTAGGATTTAGTTCATTCATGTATAACATCTTGGTTAAAATATGTTTATGTCGGTGTCCCGGATTTGGAACAACTGAGGCCAATCCGTCCATCAAACGCAAATAGATGAATATACCAAAATGACCTATTCCTGCACATGGTTCTAGCCATTTTAAATCGGGATTTGACCAAACATTTTTAGGTAGTTTGTCTAACATGTCTTCAATTAAGTCTGGATTAGTAAACACTTCTCCAAATATGTTCTTTTCATATGTCTTTACAGGCAATTCATCTAACATAAGTTTTTTAATTTCTTCTAGATTCATTTCATATAATAACATTTGGTATTCCTAATAAATATATAGAATTAAAATTAAAATTGATATTTAAATACTTATGTTAGTTGTATCAATTAGATAAATGATATTTAAGAGTCTATTTGCAATGTTTGTAGTTTTTAGACCTCCTATTGAAGGGGGAATTTGTATTAATGTGAATGACCCTAAAAGTATTTCAATTGCAGCTCGACTTCCTTATCCACAATCACCTTGTTATAAATTTGACATTGAACTTAATGGTATAAGAACACCTAATATTTATAGTGCAGTTGAAGAAGAAAAAAGTATTGCTCATTTAGCTAAAAGAGAATTAGAAAACATTATGAAGATGAAAAATATTCAACTTAAAAATGTTAGAAATGGAAAGAGAAATGGACAACTTATTGCTGATGTATATTGTGATAATATTAATATAAATCAATATCTAATTGATAATCATCTTGCCATTTTTCAAAATGAAAATGTTCCTCTATCTTGGTTAAATTATTATACTTCAACTACGAAGTCTTTTAACAACGAAGTCTTTTAACAACGAAGTCTTTTAACAACTAATTCGTTTTTTTATAAATCATAAATACTCTGTAATGTAAGACAAAAACTATAGTCACAATTATTTAAATTAATTACACGGCCATATTCATCTAACAGTTGAATTGTTAGTTTTTGAATATCTACTGGTCCATAATATTGTCTCGCAAATGTAATCAATGATAAATTACTTTGTGTTTGGGTTGAGAATGGAAGACCTTGAAGTGAAATTCTTGCCAATATATTTTTATTTAATATAGATGATGAAAATGCAGCATAAAACCCATTATTTACACTATTATTAAAATCATCTACTACTAGATAGACATATTTAGGTCCTAATAAATCGATTAAACCTTCACTTATATATGTACTATTATTTATATAAATTCCTTCTCTAAAACCTAATATCCACCCCAATTTTAATGGTAATGGCGTATTTATATCCTGATTACCTTCAATGTCCGCTTGAAAATCTAACACAAAATTAAAAGGTTGTGTTGATGAACAACTAACACCCACAATTGTTTTTCCACTGCCAGAATTACATTCGTTATCCACCCCAAATACAATGGTACTTAAGATTGTATCTGAAAATTTTGCAGAAATGTAGTTATTAATGAAAGCTGTTAACGTATTATAACTATAATTGCCATCTGGAATAATTACTTGACCAGATAAATCTTCATATCTTAATGTCAAATAATTGTTACCGGCTTGTTTAGAAATCACATAAAAAGTAGAAGGTAATTCAATTGAAGATAGTTGCATCGATACTACATTTGTTAGTCTTAATGGTAAATCTATATGAAAATTTGTTGATTGGCTATTATAGTAATTATCTCTAAATCTGGTATCTATATTAAGATTTTGACGATTCACACGCTTATCAAGTGGATTAATTATTCCTTGATAGAATTCACTTGGCATAGATCTTCCATAAGAAGTATGAGGTTTTTCAATGATAAATGTACCTCCCTCTGATTTTGTCTCGACTGGTCGTAATGTTTTATCTAAATTATAAGTATTCTTATAGTTATTCTCAAAAGATTGAACTATTTCGGATAAATTCTTTTTTAATCCGGACTTAAGAATATCCTTAGCTTTTTGTACAAAAATAATTGTACTATTCTTTACATCATAAGTTATACTTTTATCTAACATTATATTTTGTCTTAATCTATTTTCTTTTTCATCTATATGCTGTTCCGAATAGGTTCCACTTGTTAATTCAAATAAATCTTCTAACTCATTCTTAGTGTAATTTTCAATATTTAAATCAAAATTAGGATTCATATATAATTATTATATATGAATTTTTAGAAAATAATACTTAAATATAAATATTATTATATTTTATATAATGTCTTCTTCAACACCTCTTTTTTATAATCCTTGCAATTATTTAGGCGGATGTAGCAGCATAGTTGGTCCTCCTGGACCGACTGGCCCATTTGGTCCTACTGGTCCTGAAGGTGTTACTGGATACACAGGATATACCGGACCTGTAGGTTCTGCCGGTTCTGCTTCTGGACTTATATTTTATTTTATATATGGGACTAATAGTAGTTTAAGTCTAATACAACCAACTGGAAATAATACATATGTTAATACTTCTTCTACTGATACTATAAATTTTAATTCTGCAATGTTACTTCAAAACGGTGTTAGTCAAATTAAAACTGGTCCTATTTCAATCACTTTATATGCATATGCTAGTGTTGCAAATCAAGTTACATTAGACGGAACTATCTACATGTGTAATACTAATGGTGATGCTCCTGTTAAGATTGGAGGCACTAATACTCTTTATGTTGCAAATACTAATTCTGGACTTTATGTTCCTTTAGTTTTAAATGGGTCTATTAGTCAAGCATACCAATCTATTACATCCACACAATATATTAGAGTATCTATTGATATCACTGTTAGTTCTGGAAATTGTACAGTTTGGTTCTCATTACCGAATAGTGATATATTTTCTATGTTACAAACATTTATACCTATTACTGGACCAACTGGACAAACTGGATATACCGGATCAACTGGATATACTGGTATTCAGGGTCCTCAAGGCCCTCAAGGTTCCCAAGGTCCAACTGGATATACTGGTATTCAGGGACCTCAAGGTCCTCAAGGAATTATAGGATATACTGGTCCAACTGGTTATACAGGAATTCAAGGTCCTCAAGGTTTAACTGGCTACACTGGACATACTGGCTCAACTGGCTACACTGGTTACACTGGATATACTGGTATTCAAGGTCCTCAAGGTCTTGAAGGACCAACTGGTTACACTGGTTATACAGGAATTCAAGGACCTCAAGGTTTAACTGGCTACACTGGACATACTGGCTACACTGGTTACACTGGATATACTGGTATTCAAGGTCCTCAAGGTCTTGAAGGACCAACTGGTTACACTGGTTATACAGGAATTCAAGGACCTCAAGGTTT
>JACCDW010592549.1_pt1 | contig 72706 bp, 117 predicted proteins | sample 7449781 | NCBI WGS metagenome assembly JACCDW01 (sample SAMN15323449, study PRJNA562643) | freshwater metagenome | isolation source: river surface water | place: USA:Blue River Watershed | collected 2017-08-18
AACATTGTGGAAGTACGTGCCGATGCTGTTACGCAAAATCAAGACGGCAGTTATTCGTTGAGGTTTCCTAGATTTAAAGGATTCCGTGGATTTGAAGCAGGAGAAAAAATATGACATTTGAAATCAAATACGCCGGTCCGGTTGAAGGACTTGATCTAGATGATCGCAACCAAGAAATCAGGCATTTGTTGCATGAACATGTGTGCGAAGTAACCTTTACCAAACTAAATGGTGAAACACGTACCATGCCTTGTACACTAAAATCTGACGCCATGCCTCAACCAGCAGTCAATGAGCATCATCAAACTCGAGTTTACAAACCAGAAACCTTAAGTGTATGGTGTGTGGACAAGGGCGAGTGGCGCAGTTTTAGAGTGGCCAATGTGACCGAGGTGCGTGTAGTTGGATAGAGATCTAGTCGAAGATCTGCAGGCCTGTTCTTGGTTTATGGAAAAAATCAAGGACCGTAGGTATGCTCAAAACGTGTATGCGGCCTTGTGTAACATGCGTTGGCAACCCGAGGAAGTATGGCCAGTACTCACCGACGAATATTGGTCATGCACCTGGCGCAGTGCCGGTGGTATTGTTGCAGAACTTAGGGTAGATAGTGCAGAAGACTATATGGATTGGTATTGTTCAGGCATACAAGATTTTAGCAGTGATGAAGCAGATCCCAGATTTGTGGGTAGTGGACATGTACCTGAAGGAACAGTAACTGATGAAATACGTGCGGATTTTGCGACTCTGGGTTGGCATCCGAGTGCTTGGCCTAAAGATAAGGATTAAACAAATGCGATCACAAGATGTGGAAACAATGCTGGTAGGCAGCATCAAAGAAATACTCAAAAATAAAACATATTTTTATTATTCTTCAGTGGGCCCAGGTTATTGCTATTTGACTGAAGATGGTCATCGTGTTATAATTGAGGCAGTTAACATGCTGGGTGCTAGAATGATATCAGCACTGGAACAAGAAGATATTGAACGCAGTAAACAACTAATGTTAGACGAACTTAAAAAGGGAAATTAGTATGAAACCCAATCACAAAATTCACTGGCGTGAATGGCCAGCCTACCTGGTGTGGCGCTGGAAGAAATTTATTAAATCACTTAAATTTGGAGTTTAAAATGGGATACGATCCACGAGCAGTAAAAGTAAGCAAATCAGTCAAACGCATTGCTGCAACCATGACCGACAAGGCCCTGCGCAGATCCTTGATCAAGAGTTACGCACAGGCCGAAGGTGCAAACCAACGTCAGGCATCTAGTCGCAATCGTAAAAGTGACTGATGGGCCAAATATTTAAAAGGGCCGAACCATATCTAGATCAACTGGGAGTTGGGGAATTTGTTGAAATAGGAACCAGTCGCGGTGGTGATGATGGTAGCACACAAACCATTGCCGACTGGGCCAAACAGCGACAAACACATTTGTATACCATTGATGTGGATCCTGTCAACTGCAAATTCGTACAAGATCAGCAGTTGTCTAATACCACAGTTGTTAACATGACCGGGGAACAGTATCTGCGTGAACGTGTCTACGGCTTGCGTCCAATAACTTTTCTATACCTAGATAATTTTGATTGGGATTGGCACCCAGACAAAACACCTGATTTTATTCTAGCACAACAGGAACGATATCGAACTCTAGGTTTAGAAATGAACAACGTCAACAGCCAAGCCGCCCATTTAACACAGATGATCACGGCCTTGCCGCACATGGCCAAGACTTGCTTGGTAGTTTGTGATGATACTTGGTATAATAAATGGTGGGGACATTACTCAGGTAAATCGGGGGCGGTGGTTCCATTCTTGTTGGCCAATGGTTTTAAGGTTCTTTACACCGAAGAGCAACCTGTGTACGGAACCATTTTGGCACGAGGTATTCAATAAAAAAACCGCCCTTTTAAAGGGCGGTTTTTTGTGAGTGCCAAAAATTACTTCTTGGCAGGCTCTTTTTTATCATCCTTCTTTACTTCAGCAGACTTTGGAGCATCCTTTTTTGGCTCTTCCTTCTTGGCTGGAGCCTGAGCAAAGGCAGTTACTGCAAAAGCGGCTGTGATTAAAGCGATTAATGATTTCATTTTTATTTCCTCATAAGGTTAATTGAAATATCCAAGATTCGACTCATGGATAACATATATAACGCAAAAAAGACACACCTGGTTGACAGTTTTGCCAAATTTTGGTTAAATCAGCAGTTTGGTAAAAAAATCTCTTGCAACACAGTTTTTATTCGTGCATAATAAGACCATGCTGTTGATTAACAGCGTATTTAAATAGGAGATTTTCAATGTTTGATCTTAAAACAAAACAAGGTAAGTTGTTCAATGCACTAGTTCTCAATGGTGAGACTCTAACTGCTAGCCAGATTAGCAAGCGTTTCTCAATCAAGAACCCAACTGCTACAATCAGCGACATTCGTCATGCTGGTTTTGCTATCTACGCTAACAAGCGTGTGGCAGGCAATGGTGTTCAGGTAACTGAGTATCGTCATGGTAAACCAAGCCGTCGTTTGGTAGCCGCTGGTTACAAGGCCTTGGCCATGGGTTTGGTCTAATCCACTAAACTCCAAAAAAGCACCGTTCGCGGTGCTTTTTTTACGGCGGCATTAAATATTATAATGCCACGCAGAGTTTTTAACTTAGAACGTGATATTCGCGGTGCGGACTGGATAATTACCAAGATCCGACATCATGAGATCTACGCTCAAAATTTGTATGCGGCCTTGTGTAACAACGAATATGCACCCAAGGATGTCTGGGGCATACTCAAAAACATACACTGGGATTGTTCCTGGCGTTATGCTGCCAACTTGGTGGCTGAAATTCGAGAAGATGAAAGTTATTTGGATTGGTACTGCTCAGGAACTGGATTTGCCGGAACCGACTTCACAGGCTTTGTGGAAGAAAGTTATGTGACTCCCGAAATTGAATCGGACTTTGATCAAATTGGTTGGTTGTTGGTAACCAAACGATTTGTAGATTTGCCTTAGAATCTGTTGATTTTCTAATCAATCCGTGTTATAATAACTACATGAAAATAAATGTAATCTCTGACCTTCACTTGGATTTTGAGGATCTAACCTTGCCTGGTGGCGATGTGTTAATCATATCCGGTGATGCCTGTGAAGCCAGACATCTAAAAAAGAGCCTGTATCAACCCAATGGTGTGACCATGTTGCCACACGAAAAAGGTCGTTCTCGCCCAGACCGCTACTACAGATTCTTCGAAGAAGAATGCAAAAAATATCGTGAAACCATTTATGTGATGGGTAACCACGAACATTATGGTTTTCAGTATCACAAAACATACGAACATCTACAGTTAAATCTACCCGACCATGTGACCTTGCTAGAAAACCAAACCCACGACATCGATGACGTGACTTTTGTGGGTGCCACACTGTGGACAGACATGAACAACATGGATCCTTTGACCATGTATCATATGACATCAATGATGAACGATTACAGATCTATCACTATGTTCAACGAAGTTAAAAATGTTTATCACAGGCTACAACCCGAGCGCACTGTGGAGGATTTCCACAAGAGTCGAGACTATATTCGTCATGTGATTGAAAACAATCCACAACGCAAGTATGTGATAGTAACTCATCATGCTCCGACCAAGTTGAGCACACATCCTAGATATCAAAATGAAACTATTATGAACGGTGCTTATAGCAGTAATCTAATTGATTTTATTTTGGAGCACCCACAGATTCGATTGTGGACACACGGCCACACTCATGATCCTTTTGACTACATGATCGGTACCACACGTGTGGTATGTAATCCGCGTGGTTATGCTGGATATGAATCACGTGCTGATCAATTCGATGCCAAACAAGTGGAAATAACTTTGTAACCATGTCTTCTGCAAAAACACCAACTTCTAAATGGAGCAATGCGGTACCGGTTAACAGTTCAATAACCATTCCAAATAGTTCGGTGACTATTCCTGTTAATGGTTCATCTGGTGTGACTTACACCACAGCCACAACTGATGCCACCTGGATCTCGAATCCCTGCTACACCAAACAACCACGAGTCAGTATAACCGACAAGGACATTGAAATTGATGGCCTAAGTCTCCGTGAAACCATGTTGGCCATCAAGAAAGAATTAATGATTCCTGAACGCCTGAATCGAAACAAACAACTCGAACAAGAATTTGCCGAATTAGAACAAGCAGCCGAACGGTACCGTGAGTTGGAGGAAAAATTTTTGGAACAAAAAGCCATGTGGAACACACTCAAAAACACAGACTTAAAATAAAAAATATGCTACAATAGCACATGAACTCTGTAACCATAAATTGTGAAAACAAAAACGTAGTTGATATAATTGAGTGGTGTGACACACATGTGGGCCTAAAACGCTGGGATTGGGTCAGTCAGTTCCCTAGTTATAGATATACTTTTACTTTTGAAACACCAGAACAAGCAACGCATTTTAGGCTAAAATGGCAATAACTATTCAGGTGCCCTGGCAAAACCCTTACGATCACGGTGACATGTGGAATGAACTATTGGCATGGACCATGGAGACCTATGGCTTGCCCGGTGATCGTTGGACTTATACTCCCACAGCAGATTTTATGAATTTTCATTTTCCTGACGAAAATGACAGTTTGATGTTTCAATTAAAAACAGCCGGGAAACGTATTACACCCGAAGAAATTACTGTGAATTTTGTAGGCGATCTAATCAATGGCCATTAAAGTATGCTTTCACACATTTCGCATGGGCGATGTTGAAGATCCTTATCTGTACGCAGCCTTTCCCATACACGAGTGGCAACAGACCGAACACGGACAGTGGGTAATGGAGCATGCCTTGGGGGAAACTAGTTTTTTCTGTGATGTTGATCCGCATAATTTTGGATATCGTGTGGCCATAATGGGCGAACTGGAAGAAAAAGATCATACGTTTTTTAAATTAAAGTGGGGTAATTGTGAAGAAAATTACCGACGCTGAATATGAAGAATTTTTAAAACACTATGCTTGGTTGTTGTTAAAAAATCCCAACTATAGATTGGGCCAGGCATTTTTAAATTACTTTCCAGAAATCAGTCAAAGTCTAGTGCGGTACAAAGGCACATTGGAAGAATTTACCTTGTTTAACGAAACAGACCCAGCGCGAGTTCAACCCATAATTGACCAGTGGAGACAGTTATAATGGCTGTAGCATACAAAGTTGCAGGCAACAGCAATGGTAGACACATCAAGGGTGCTATCCTGGATGAATTGGGTAAAACAAATCCTTGGGAGCCTTGGTACGCTTGGCGCCCTAAACGAGTTAACAATAAATGGTATTGGTGTACCTGGATATATCGCAGATTTGTTCTAAGTCCCGGTGGTGGATTTTATGTATACGGTGATCAATTTGATTATTTAAAGTGGGAAAAATGAAACACTGGCATCGTATAGAACTCAGCAATTGGGCAACCTGGCACTGGTTGGACATTAAACAGTGGTGCCAGGAACGCGATATCGAATTTCGTAGTCAGCACAGCACCTGGACTTTTTGGATTCAAGATGCTCAAGCGGCTACTATGTTTAGATTAAGGTGGTCATGAGTCGAATCACAGCCTTGCCCTACACTGTGATTGTTGAGCATATCAACAACCATACTATTTGGCCACCCAAGCAGTGGTGTTACGGTCAGTTTGGTCCGCGATGGGGCCTGGTCGAAAGCAAAAACGAATCACGCTCGGGTACTTGGACTGTGTTGTGGATCGGACATGACAGTCGCGGCCAACTGTCACGAAACTATCGTTGGCATTTTGCTCGTGAACAAGATGCCATGTTGTTCCAATTGAGGTGGTCATGATTCGAACTACACGTGAAGAACTTGGCGAAGCGTATAACCGGGCCTCTAAAGAACTTATGAAGTTAGATCCTGTAACACCTACAACATTAGGCGCATTATGGCGTGAGCATTTTGGCCTACATCACAGGAGTCATCGCAAATACTTTTGGAATGATACTGAATTTTGGATCGATTTTCCCGATGATCGTGATTACACTGCTTTCTTGTTAAGGTTTGCATAACATGAAGATTGATATTTTAGGAGATCGAGAATTGCTAGTGTCTGATTACTATCGGGCCGAAGTTGATACCATGATCTACGGTGCAGTAAGCGAGAGCAAATGGAAAGAAATGATTGCCTGGATGCAACACAATCAAATAGAACACTTTCGTCAGGGCAGTCGCTTGAAATTTAAGCGTGATCAAGATGTCACAGCATTTTTGTTAAGGTGGAAATAATGGCACAGTTTTACACAGGACCGCAATTTTGGAATAGACAATGGATGCGAGAGTCCAGCCAAGTCACTGTAAAAACTACTCAATACAGAGATCGTAAAACATGGATCGAGGACATGAAACTGTGGGCTTACCAACAAGGAATAACATTGGAATGGATGGGCGAAAGCACACATACTCACAATGACAATGAATGGCACGAAGCACACTTTTATATCCCCAACAAACGTGATCGCATGTTGTTTGCGTTGAGGTGGAGTTAATGTTTAAGTTTACTAAGCAATATCCAGTGTTTGGGCGAATAAGTAACGATCAGTGGGAGTGGTTATGTCGCAACATAGGAGCACCCTACCAGGCTTGGACTGTTAGTAGAGGTGCTGTGTGGTTCAGAGAACAAAAACATAGAACACTATATATACTGAGGTGGGCATAATGGAACAGGTCATGCTTGTTGTGTTTGCCAGTATGGTTTTAGCCACCTTGGTTGTAGCCGCAACTGTATGGCGTTGGACTCAAGATTATTGGCGTCCTGAATGGCGTCAAGAGCGTTGGAGGACCTGGCCTGACCGTGTGATCAGTTATCAACCAGAATGGCAGTCTTGGTGGGCCTGGCGTCCAGTTAGAACCTTGTCCAACCGAGTTGTATGGTGCCGTACGATATATAGAACTCCGGGCAATGACTATGTGGATCACGATGACTGGCGTTGGTATCATTATGCAGATGAATTTGACTTGTTGAGAGTAGCATAATGGCCGGTTACGTACCCAGTGAGTATCAGTTGTTAGATCAACTACGCAAAGATGGTTGGACCTTGCAGGACATGACTGCCTACGAACGGGTAATTTTTAAAATAGTTCCTTGGTGTCGGGAAACCTTTGGTGACATGTTGGTAATATATGAAGCAGATGAGTGGCGTTGTCGCTGGCACGGAACCACACTTAAAATACACGACAAACACTTGCCCATATTTGCATTCAAAGATCCAGCGGATCTTACACTACTACAACTCAGGTGGACACAGTGATCAATTACTACTATGAAATTAAAGACAATGTTACTGTGTTTGGTTACAAGTGCAAATACTTGGCCCTATACGATATCAAACCGCAAAACATGATGTGGAACCTGCATGACACCGCATTAAAACACAGCAACCGAGCATGGTTGGAAAATGCCAATGGTGTTACCATGGTTAAGGCCTTGCCCAGAGATCATTCCTGGGGCAACATAGATGAAAAAGAATTTTTGTGGATCAAATTACAATGCCGGGACATAGAAATGCTATGAAAACTGTAAAAAGAACTGTTATTATAAGAGACAGCGACTTTGAAAAGTTACTGTACAAAACTGTCAAAAACAAATTGTATGATCATGTAACATACGAACCATTGACTTACGAAGGCTTACAGCAAGAAATCATGGTAGAAGTTTTGCGTACAGGTCATACCAAGTGCCCCGAATTTCGTGTGTTGCCAGACTTGTATGAGCAGATGTTGTGGCGAGAACGCACTTTATACGATCGTAGATACTTGGACTGGCAGTTTACCATGGACTACCCTGGCGGGCAAATCTACGTACAAAGTCGTGATAGATACAAACGAGAACCTTTACTAAAGGCCACCTTTGAAAAAGACCTATGTTAAAATCACTGATAATCTTGACCTGGTGTTTGCTGAAAAAGACCAGCAGACTTTTACTTTCTTGAGCGGCAGTGTGACAGGCCGAAACAGATTTATTCCAGCACGCAGTCCACTCAACGGCGACTACATGGTTGTGATCGAAGACTATGTGTGGTGGGTACAAAATGAACGAGATATTTTAGACTGGATGAAAGAACAGTTGCCACGCGGCGCAGATCATCAACAAGGTATGATCATTAATTTTGACAGCGAACAACAACGCACTTGGTTTTTATTAAAATGGCAATAGAACGCAATCCAGAATTAACTATCATGGTAAAAACTCACAGTCACTACAGTGAGTGCGAACCCTGGCTCAAAGAAATAGTTGGGGAGTGGAATATAGCATGGTGGAGAGACTTTCCGGACATGGCCATGATCATGGACAGTCCCGAACCCGACTGCTATTGGTTTAAATACGAAAAAGATGCTGTGTTATTTCAATTGAAGTGGCCGTAAAAATTGATAACTATAGTAAAACAAACAAAAGGAAGTTGAATTGAAAGTTAATAAAATTATTATTGTGGGTGGTGGCACAGCCGGTTGGCTTAGTGCTGGTTTTTTGAGCAGTCAACTTAAAGGAGTTGACATCACAGTTATCTGTAGCAAAGAAGTGCCTATTATTGGTGTGGGTGAAACCACGGTTCCACAGTTTCGAAATCATTTAGAAAAGATGGGCTTGCCCGAAGATGTTTGGATGCGTGAATCGGGCAGCACATTCAAGTATGGTGTAACCTTTGATAACTGGCGCACAGGTAACGACACTCGCTGGCACGGCTTCGGTGACTTTGTTACAGAAAAAGGCATCAGTCACAGTTTATATGAATACGGCAAGCGTGTGAGTTGTGCCAAGGACGACAGTGTGTTGGTAGCAGACTACTGGATGGAGTTGCTTAAACGCGGTATTATTAAAGAAGATGAATACTACAAATACGCCAGCGACACGTATCATTTGGTCAAACACCGTCGAGCACACAGAAACCTGGCTGGGCATCAATACATGAGTCGTGTACCAGGATATGCTTATAACATTAACGCATTTAAAGTGGGACAAACGATCAAAAATCGTGTGGCACTACCCAATGGTGTACAATTGGTAGAAGCACATATTGTGGAAGTACAGCGCAACGAGCGTGAAGAAGTTACCGGACTATTAGACAGCAACGGACAAACACACACCGCAGACCTGTATATTGACTGCACAGGATTCAAGCGTTTGTTGATTGGTCCTGTGGCAAAGTGGATCAGTTTTGAAAACAGATTACCTTGCAAAAATGCCATTGGCGGACGTGTGTACTATGAAGGTGATGAGGAAGAATTTTGTGTGCCTAACCTACATGCTACTGCACTCAAACACGGTTGGTCATGGCGTGTACCCTTGCGCGACGACATGGGATCAGGCTATGTTTACGACACAAGATTTACCACCACAGATCAGGCTATTGCAGAATTGCAAGACTATTGGACTCGACAAGGCAAACACTGGGATCACAAAGTTACCCTGACTTTTGACAACGGTATTATGGATCGTTCAGCACATCGCAACGTAATTGCCTGCGGACTTAGTAGTAATTTTTTAGAGCCACTAGAAGCCACAAGTATATCCTTTACCACACTTGTCAACGAACTAGTAGCAACTATATTAAACCGACACGACAATCATTGGCAGGAACGCGATGCTGAAGTACTCAGCAGACTCATGCACAGAGAAGTCAAAATCACAGGCGACTTCTTGTGGTGCCACTATGCTCTAACAGAACGTCAAGACACAGAGTTTTGGCGTGAAGTCGCAAAGCAACGTGAAGAAGCCACTGAAACTTGCCACAACTGGTTTGGTCGTCATTTCTCGGATATCTATCGCAGGGAAAAGGACTTTGATCATACTCGCTACAACAAGTATGACTGGGCCCAGATGATCACAACCATGCGTATTTGGAAAGACTGTCCAACACGTGAGATAGACCCTGCACTGCTAAATCGTGCCAAGATGTTTTACAATTACCATGATGACATGTGTCAGGACGTGTTGAATCTGGTACCCACACACTGGGAATTAATCAAGCATATAAATGACCAATAACAATCATCTCTACCGAGATCGCCAGGCCAGGCTAGACACCTTGGTTGGACAGGTCACAGGCTTATCTGTGAATGCGTCCAAAAACAAGTACGAACACTGGCTTACGTTGACCAAAGCCAAAGCAGAATTTGATAACGATCGTATTAAGCAAGGCCACCAGGTTGACGTTGATGCCTTTTATAAATGGATGGAACTGACCTACGGTGTGCGTTTACAAAGAGTTGACGGCATGATAGGTCCAGAATTTTCCATAGTAGATGAACAAAAATATCTCATATACAAGTTAAAGTTTGACTGATGCAAAAAGTTGATGCTTGGCCACCACCAGACTGGACTGAAATAATTGTACTATGGGAAGATATTTTAGACGGTCCTAGATTTCCTATAAAAAAAATCTTAGACTGGGTTGACAGTTGGCCCGGCGGAGAATATCACTTGCATGGTTATCGGGCTACTGAAGGTTTTTCTTTTAGATTCAAAGATCCGCAAGATGCTGTACATTTTAAACTGCGGTGGTTATGATTAACTGGAGTTACATTCTTGCAAGATTGATCAGTGCCATTGGGTCCTGGATAGATGCCAGCAATCTGCGCAATCGCGTTTATGAATTGTTAGAACATCGAGAGATATTGTTGACTGCGTTAGACGATGTTGCCCGTATGGAGCCTGACAGTTTGGCTGGAAAACATGCCCAAAAAACCCTGGAACTGCTAGAGCGTGAGCACGGAGTACGGTTGGGCAAATTTGACCAAAAAATCAAATAATGCTATAATACTAGTGTAATCAAGGAATAATCACATTTTCGGAAAGGAAATACATGTTCAAAGACATTGGTTTTATACTAGAGATACTCAAAGATTTTGGCAAAATGATAGCCATTGGTTTTTACTTTGCCAGTTGCTTTTTGATGCACACCACACCAGCACCGTACAATTACGGGTTTATGGCCTACGCCCTGTTTGGTTTGCTATACTGGTTTGTTCCACTGACTCGTGAAGTTTTGGAAGATAAGTACAAAAGATATCGTGCTCGCAAAGAAGAGGCATGGAACTTGCTCAAAGACACAAAATGAAAATTTATAAATCAAACTATCGCGATCACTGGATCAGTCCATACAAGATCATAGACCTTGTGTTCTTTTGGACTGACTGGAGCCGGTGTAGTCGTAGCACCGGCATTGTTGAAGACAAAGACTATGTTGACCATCCAGCCTGGGTGGATCGTGTGGCAGACTATCTTGATCCTGTTTGTACTGCAATATTAAAAATCTTGAATTTTGTGCATCCACAGATCAACTATGTAAAAATTGATCCGTGGGATACCTGGAGCATGGACCATACCTTGGCTGACATCATCTTGCCCATGCTGAAACAGTTGCAAGCGACCAAGCATGGTGCTCCTTTTGTAGACGACGAAGATGTGCCCGAGAATTTGCGTAGCACGGCGGCAGAACCCAAGGAAAATGAATGGGACACAGATTCAAATCATTTTCTGCGTTGGGATTGGGTATTGGATGAAATGATCTGGGCTTTTGAGCAAAAGGTCGATGTCAATTCTGACAGTCAGTTTTTTAAATTTGAAGAAATTGAAGACTTGCCAAAAAAACAATCCAATCGAACGCACTGGATCGAAGAGTTCAATGAACGTGCAAGTCGTACAAAATACGACAAAGAAGGGCATGAAGCCTGGCAAAAACGCAAGGCCAATGGATTACGTTTATTCGGTAAATATTTTGAAGCACTATGGGACTAAACAATGTTTGAAAATGTTACAGTGGGTTTACTCTGGATAGCCTCTACATATTTCTTTGTAAATGTTATTCTAGGAGTCCTGGACGGTCTTAAAACTGTGAATGTGGAACTGAGGAATCAAATTCACAAACGTCTGGATGAAATCATACATCGTGTGCAAGAAGAACAACACAATGATGTGATTTATTGGTACGATCAAGATGACGGAGAGTTTTTGGCCCAAGGACGCAATCAGCAGGAAATCATTGATGTGCTAAAATCCAGATTTCCGGATCATTTGTTTTATTTGGCTTCTCATCAAATTATCAGCAAACCACACTGGCAACCCAAAGATTTGCCAAGCACTGGACTGCAGGTTGACCATAAAATCCTAAAATAGTATAATACTTACTATGACCATGCACCTTGCACATCCTGCCCTCAGTACCACAGGCAAAAAACGTGGTAAACAAAAGTGGGCTTCTGCCGATGCCAAACGCCGGGCTGAAGCACTGGCACAACAGTGGCAAGATCTCAAGACACGTCATAACGTCACGGATTCGCAAAAAACACGAGCACGTGATATGAAAGGTAATTTGTCAGACACTTACAGTTTCAAAGTTCCGCCTGGTCGTGAATCACCACGTGTTAATTCTGTGGACACTGGCTGGGTGCCTTGTGTCAAAGCCGCAGACAAATCCTACACAGGCACCAAGGTCAAGGGCATTGGTACCATGCACAAATCCAATGCTGTGCCTATTTTCAGCGACGATGAAGCCGTGGATATCAGTCGTATGCGTAGATAAATAATACTAGCATATAAAGGAGATTCAAGGCAACGTGAGCAAGGAAGACATTATCAAAATGAGTGGTGTGGTGGACGAAGTATTACCCAATGCCATGTTTCGAGTAGTATTAGACAACGAACAACAAACCCGTATAACTGCCACAATTGGTGGCAGACTCAGACAAAATAACATACGTATTCTATTAGGTGACCGAGTTGACGTGGAAATGAGTCCTTATGACCTGACCCGTGGACGTGTGGTATATCGTGCTAAATAGCAATATGGACTTTCGTGAAACCTTAAATCTCCTAGAAGCAAAAAATCAAGTCGAACTTGAGCAGATAAAATTGCCCTATGCTCGTACTGCATTGACCCCAGTCATGAGTTCCAACACCGTGGACTATCACTATGGTAAATTGTACAAGGGCTATGTTGATCGTTTCAACCGTGGCGAAGGTGACAAGTCATTCAACGAGGCCGGTGCATATTTGCACAGTATCTTGTTCAGTCAATTTAGAAATCCTGGCACACGCAAACCCACTGGTGTCATACTCAGTATTATACAAAGAAATCACAAAGATTATGTGAGTTTTAAACAGGCTTTCAAAGAAGCAGCCATGAAAGTTCAAGGTTCGGCTTGGGTGTATTTGAGCAAAGGCGGACATATCAAAACCATACAAAATCATGCCAAACGCACTGACATTGCCTTGTTACTGGACATGTGGGAACATGCTTTTAACTTGGACTACGGCAGCAACAAAGAAAAATACATAGATAATTTTTGGCGTATCATTGATTGGGACGCTGTTAATCGCCGACTATGATAACAATCACAGATTCAGCAGTAGAAAAACTACGAGACATATTAGCCGAAGAAAATAACCCAAGTTTACGATTACGGGTATTTGTTCAAGGCGGCGGTTGCTCGGGCATGCAGTACGGTTTTACCCTGGATGAAGTTCAAAATGACGATGACTGGAACTTGGACATCAACGGTGTGCAAGTGGTTGTAGACAGTATGAGCGGTGGTTATTTGCAAGGTGCAGAAATAGATTATCGCGAAGATCAATACGGCAGTCAATTTAGTATCAAAAATCCCAACGCAGTCACAACCTGCGGCTGCGGAAGTAGTTTTAGCCCCTCTTAATACAAAAATCTCCCAAAAGCCTGCTTTAATCAAATCCGATAAATAATGCTATAAGAGGATTTGATATATGGCACAGACCTGGCTACCCACATCTATTAAGGACATCAACGAAGGCACCGTGGCAAACGATGGTACCGGTGATACTATTCGTGATGCATTTAGATACGTTGATGAAAATTTCAGCAATATAACTAGTTTTTTGAACGGCGGAGGAGATTATTCTGCCGGACCTGCATTTAGCACACTGACTGTGGGTAATTTGACTAACACTGTGGCTGAAATTGGCAATCTTACCCTGGGCAACGTCAACAGTCAAACCTACTTCTACAGCAACATAAACATTGGTGCTAATATTGTGCCCACGGCCTATGGACAGTATAACCTGGGTAGCCCAGATCGTCCGTTCGCTAACCTGTATGTTATACAAACAGTTTCAACCAGTCAGGTACAAACATCCACTGATGCTGGTCTGCTAATTGTTCACGCCAATGCCACACCAGGCGACATTCAAGACGTGGGTATATTTGGTAACGTGTATCACGGTTATGGTGCAAATACCTACACATTCTTTGGTTGGCAAAAAACTTCAAACAACTTTGTTTACAAAATAACAAACACAGATGCTACCAAGGGCAATAGTGTAGTCTATGATGGTATCTATGGCAACGCACACCTTGGATCACTGTATCTGAGCAATAACACAGCAGCCACCAGCAATGTAACTGGTGCACTGATTGTGGCAGGCGGTATTGGCAGCGGTCAGGATATCTGGGCTGCTGGTAACATATATCAGAAGGGTTTTAGAACTCTAACCACTGGAGATGTAAGTACCCTGGGTTATCCTACCTACACTGGTACAGGAAGTTTGTTCCTGGGCAACACAGTATTTGGTACTACCACTCCATCCACATCCACCAATACCGGAGCTGTGGTTGTGTTGGGTGGTGTGGGTGTAGGCGGCAATATCAACGCTGGCGGATATCTAGGCAACTTCTGGGGCAACATAACCAACCCTGTACAACCATTGATAACCACTGTGGGCAGTCTTGGTAACTTGACTGTATTGGGCATTACATCTACCAATCAGTTGCAGGCCACATCGGGCTTTGTGACCGGACTAGGCGCAACTTCATTTACCACACAAACACAAAATACCACCTTGCTGTTGACAGCGGCCACTATTAATGCAGGCACCATTGGTAACACTGGAGCCAATTTGGTTGGTACCATTGGTACCGCCGCACAACCTGGCATCACATCCTTGGGAAATTTGACCAGTCTAACAGTAACCGGTACCACTAACCTGGTGGGTAACGTTGTTTTCCCCAACATCAGTGTTACTTCTACTGCGGTGGTTTCTAAACTAAATTCAGCAGGTAACATACATGTTACTGGAGGTAATCTAACAGTGAGTACTGATGCCACTGCTGTAGCCTTTACGAATTCTGCTGGATTAACCAACAGTTTGATCACAGCCAGCAAGACTGTGAACAGTTTTGTACAATCGGCCTTGCATAATAACAGCAACGGTGGCAGTGCCAGTTCGGACTTTATTGCTTATGCCGACTCAGGAACCAACACACGTGGTTTTGTAGACATGGGTATTGCCAGTTCAGGATTCAATGATCCTGCCTATGGTGTAACCAAGGCTGGTGATGGATACATTTTCTTGAGTGCTCCTGTGGGCACAGGCGGCAACCTGGTGTTGGCCACAGCCGATGGCACCTACGGAGACATTGTGTTTGCTGCCAATGGATTTGTAAGCGGCACCGAACAAGGACGTTTTAAAACCAATGATGGGTTATATTTAACTGGTAACCTTGTGGCTACCACTGGTACCATCTATCAAGGCGAAGGTGCCAAGACTCTTGAAATAGACGACTTCTTCTTTTCAGGATATGCAGGGCTTACCAATGCTTCAGGCATATTTGTGGGCAACACCAATTCATTTGTGCAGTTTGCCATGCGTAACCACAGTGCTGGTTCTAGTGCAAGTACAGACCTGATTGCTTACAGTAGCAATGGTGACAACAACTCAGGTTGGATTGACATGGGTATCACCAGTGAAAACTTTGCTGATACTACATTTGGTGTGACTGGTCCGGCGGATGGCTACATATTCATGAGTGCTCCAGTGGGCACAACTGGCAATGGCAGTATCTACATCAGCACGTCAGGTCACGGTGCACACAACGACATTGTATTCTCAACCGACGGTTTTAGTGCTGGTAACGAACGCATGCGTATTGTTGGTACAGATCGTCCGGGCGATCCGGCTGGTATTGATGTTAATATTGCTACCACAAGTACCAGCACAACCACTGGTGCACTACGAGTCCGTGGAGGTGTGGGCATACAAGGTAACTTGAACGTTGCAGGTAATGTAAACATTGTTGGTAACTTGACTTTTGGGGGTAACGGTACCAGTGTAAGCACATCAACATTGACCGTGGAAAGCCCAATCACATTTGTGGCCAATGCCAACAATGCCAACTTGTTTGACATTGGTTTGTTAGGACAATACCGACTCAGTTCCAACGTGTTTACTGGTCTAGTCAGACAAGCAACCACAGGCGGGTGGAGACTGGTTGATGGCATATCCAGCAGACCAGTCAATACCATCACCTGGTCGCAGGCAACCAATGGTAACCTCATGGTTGGTAGTGCCATGGTGGCTAATTCTACTGCTGCTACCAGCACAACTACAGGCGCTTTACAAGTAGTTGGCGGTGTAGGAGTACAAGGTAATATTTTTGTAGGCGGCAGCATTGTACCAGGTGCAAATCTTGTCAGCAACATTGGTAGTGTGTCTACATGGTTTAACACATTCTTTGGTGTGAGCACACAGGCACGTTATGCGGACTTGGCAGAAAAATATGTGGCCGATGACGAGTACGAACCGGGTACAGTTGTAATATTTGGCGGCGCCAAAGAAATTACTGTGACTACAGAATTTGCTGATACCAGAGTGGCTGGAGCAATATCTACCAATCCAGCATACTTGATGAATGCTGCTGAACCGGGACTACCTGTTGCATTGCGAGGTAAAGTTCCTCTCAAAGTATTTGGTCCAGTTAACAAAGGTGATTGTCTAGTAACATCAGATCGCCCAGGGTACGCTGTCAGCGTGGGACGTAGCAAAGATCATGGCAAGGCTGTGTTTGCCAAGAGTCTGGAAGAAAATCAAGACCCAGGCGTAAAAATAATCACGGCAGTAATTCTTTAACATATGGCATCTAGTCTAAGTTGGGTAACATCACCGGGAACGATTGCTAATTTTTCAATTGGCAATCCTTCTACGGTTCAATTGGTAATTGCAGATACAAAAAATACCGGAGCCACTGTTGCATTTAGCAAAATCAGTGGAGAACTTCCGCCAGGATTGACTTTAAATTCCAATGGCACCATTTCAGGCACACCTGAATATGCCACTGCGTCCAATAACTATTTTATTTCATTGAACTATGATTTTATTGTTAGATGTTTGACCAGTGATGGTCGTGTGCTGGACGGCAAATTTACTATTATTATTACCAACACTGTTAACCAAGACTTTTTATGGGTAACTCCTGAAGGTACACTGGGCACTATTCCCAATGGTAATTTTTATTCGCTGATAATACAAGCCGAAAGTTTGGCCAACCTGGGAGTTGAATACAGCGTGGTATCAGGCGAATTACCACCTGGCATGCAACTTATTTCTCATCGTGTCACACGAACTGTGACTGCTTCGCAATTTGATGCCAGTAATACTATCAAATTGTCAAGCACACAAACCATTGGAATCAATGACTATGTGTTTGGTACAAAAATACCTGCAGACACACGAGTAACCAGTATCAACACCGCCACTAATACTGTAACACTCAGTGCGACCACCACACAGGCAGTGACTCTGGGAGATGTGGTTGAATTTTACAGCCCGGGCTTTTTACAAGGTGTTCCTACCATACTTGATCCAATCGCAGTCAACGAATCAAGATCGTATAGATTTACCATACGTGCCACCAACAGCCTGGGACGTATCACCGATCGTGCTTTTAGTTTGAATGTGACCAACATTTATGGACCAATCATTGAACCTGATACAACATTTTTGGGTTCGTATTTTGATGGCACATTTTTTAATCAACAATTAGAGGTTATACAGTTAAATCCAGTGGTTGAAATTGACTGGGCTGTGACCAGTGGTCAGTTGCCACCGGGTCTGACATTGAACAGCACCGGTGCCATTACAGGTTATCTAGAACCAGTAGAACTAGTTGGGCAGTACGGACCGGCTGGATACGATGGAGAACAAACAGAAAACGGAGTTTCTGTTGAACAACAGGAATACGACACCGGACCTTATCAGTTTAACCAGTTGAGTCAAAACAAAGCCTACACATTTACAGTACAAGCCTTTGATGGAGCCAACTACGACTTACAAACTTATGTAATTAACGTGGTCAGCAGGCCCAACTACACAGCCGACAGTAGTCTAAGCATTGATGATGTTTATTTGACTGTGGACTCAGGAAATGTGTATATTCCTGTGATTCGCAACACTTCCACTACCTTGCCAGCGGCAAGGCAAGACAGTTACTATGCGGCCAAGATTGACGGCTACGATTTTGATCTTGGCACAGTGGGATTAGAGTATCGCATTGTTAACACAGCCGGAACCTATGATGGTAGTCCGTTTGATCCACTGAACCGTGACGATGCCAACAACGGCTTGCCAGGCAGTTTTGACTTTGTTAGTAGCACAGTATCTAACTTGCCAGGAGTAAACTTAGACAGTGATTCAGGATGGATATTTGGAAAAATAAATCCGCAAACATCAGCCTATGAAGAATACACATTTGGTATTGAAGTGTGTAAAATTCAAACCATTGGCAGTCCCAGCAACGTTACTATTGCCACTAACATTGGAGTAACAGCAAATACCACACAATTTATCACACAAAGATATGCCAACAACGCTGTGGCGGCAAATTTAACCGTTCTATCCAATGTTTCATCTGCGACCAGTTTCTATGTAAACACAGTATCTGGTTTTGTAACCACAGGAACTAACACACTGTGGATTAACAATGTGTCACCAACAAATTCTGCTGTGATTAGTTCTAGTATCTATCGGAAAGAATATTGTAGTCCAGCCAAGTATTTTACTTTGCCAGTGATTGGCGACCCCAACAGTATTATTACCTGGATTAGTCCCAGCGATCTAGGCACCATCGACAACGGAACTATTAGTGAATTACGAGTTGAAGCCGTTAGTGCCAAAGGTACTGACATAGTTTACAGTTTAGTGGATGAGCGCGGTGTGTCCTGTAGATTACCACAGGGTTTGAGACTATTACCCACAGGAGAAATCAGCGGACGTGCTACCTTTGAATCATTCAGCGTTGACGATCATGCCACTACTTTTGATAGAGAACTGTTGACTATTGACCGTACTGCTATTTTCAAAGTCAAAGCCGAGGCTGTTGATGGAACGGCATCAACTACTAGAACTTTTACACTGAAACTGAATCTAATAGACACTGAGCCATACGAAAATTTATATTTGAAGGCCATGGCATCTCCAAGTCAAAGACAAATATACAATTCATTGATTTCTGATTCATCTATATTTGAACCTGATTTTGTGTATCGTTCCAATGATCCAAATTTTGGCATACAAGAAGATTTAAAGATGTTGTTTCTTCCCGGACTCAGTCCTAGCGAATTAAGTTCGTATCAGGACGCAATGATACGAAATCACTTTACTAAAACCTATACCTTTGGTGATATAAAAACTGCCTATGTGTTAAACGATGTCTATGAAATAGAATACGAAGTTGTTTACGTAGAAATTGTTGACCCAGGTGAAAACAGCAACGAAGTTGGTCCTAGTCTGTCTACAGATTTGAGCGATATTATAACTAATCCTTACATAAGCCAAGATGGTTCAACTTACAATGTAATCTATCCCAACAGTTCAGACAATATGATCAAGCGAATGGAAGAAAACATTGGCTATCAAGATCAAAGCAGTTTACCACCCTGGATGACCAGTAATCAACCTGATGCCAACAGTGCCACTGGATTTACTATTCCATTGGGCTATACCAAGGCCGTGGTCATTGCTTATGCCAATCCTGGTGCTGGAGAAAAAATTGCCTATAGAATTAAAAAATCCGGCATAAATTTCAACAACATTGAATTTACTGTAGATCGCTATCAACTTGATAACTACTACACTTCCAACTATGACATTGATAATGCTACTTATATCAAGGACAGAGAAACCACATTTGACAGCGATCCAAACGTGAACATTGGTACTATTGTGGCCACAGTGACCTACGCTGTTACTGTACCTTACAGTCAAATCAACGGGCGGCCAATTGAATACATTATAGCCAATGGTGGCATTGACGGTGTTGACAATTTTGCCGACGGAGAAACCTTGATTTTTGCCAAACAAGAGCAATTTGAAGATGCTGGATCCTACAGCGGTTGGGTAGATTACAGCAACGCTTATATTGGAGACAACACAGAAACTGATACCATTGAAGGTTTTGATTCAGGCACCTACGACACATACACTGTGGTTCCGGGTTTCTTGGAAAAGAGTCAAGGCACATCTCCGGTCAATCGTCGTGGTGGTATTTGGCGTATCAATATTACTGGCGGCATAGTTAATCTCACGTTTGTACAAGAAGTAAATGTGTATGATCGTGTCAAAGTGCTTTTTGGTAAAACTCTGTCCAGTGCTATCTTGATTTATAGCCTGGATTTGAGTCCAGGTCAAACAGTTCCATTTTATCAGGTGTTTACAAACAATCCAACAATTCGGGTTAGAACCACATTTAATAACGATACTACTAAGTTCTTTACCTACAGAGATCAATACTACGAGCCCGGTAGCCAGGATAAATATGTTAAATTCCCACAATATGGAGTGTTTACTTAAATGGCATCAACAATAAATCCAAACAACATTGATATTACCTACCCTATTGCCGGTCAAGACAATGACACACAAGGTTTTAGAGATAACTTTAGAAATATCAAAAATAATCTAAATGTTGCCAAACTTGAAATTACAGATTTGCAAGCCAACGTGGCCAAATCTCCCCAGATTACTTATATTACCGGTAACGTGGGCAACGTGACTTATCCGGCCAGTGCATCAAGTTCAGGCACACAAGGGCAGATAGCATGGACTGATCAGCATTTGTATGTGTGCATTGCCACTGATACTTGGGTACGAGCAAATGTCAGCACCTGGTAGAACGTGTAATAAATACAAGATAATTAGGATAAATTAAATGGCATCAAAAATAGTTCCAACCAACATTGACGGTACGTTTCCCGTAGCCGGGCAGGACAATTCCAGTCAAGGCTTTCGCGACAACTTTACTAACATCAAGAATAACTTTACCTTTGCTCGTAACGAAATCAGTGACCTGCAAAGCAAAGCAGTACTGACAGCGGCCTTGGATGGTACCACACTGAGCAACGACATGGCCGGCACACAACTTGTGCGCCCACAGTTAAAGGCCTGGACACAGGCTGTGGTTGATCGTGGCAGTGTCAGCGGTACAGTTAATATCAGTTTCTTCCAGGGTAACTTTCAAAAGATCACTGCTGCTGGTCCAATAATTTTAGGATTGACAGATTGGCCCAGTGTGGGCGCAGGTGGTGCCGGTTACGGTGCTGTGCGTTTGTGGGTGGTAATTACCGATCCTACTACACAAACTTTGACCTTGCCAGCCAGTGTGACCATTGGTGCCTCAGACATTGCTGGATATATTGACGCTACTAGAACCATTGTGTTTGACACACCAGGCAACTATGTGTTTGACTTTAGTAGTATTGACAACGGTACCAATTTCTTGATCTTTGATAACACACGTAATCGTGTGCAGTTCCGTGATCCAAGTTTCTACTTCAACGAAGTTGTAAGCCCAACATTCTTGATTGGTTTCCAAGACGCTTTGCCTTTGGCCTTGCAATTGTCCACTGGCAACGACACACTACAAATTCGTGGTAGCCAAACCAACTACGGCGGAGTACTAGAACATGGTAACGATGCTGGCGAAGGTATTGCTTCGTATAGTACACCTGCTTTAGGCGGTAACGCCAATGTAGCCGGTTACAGTGTGGGTACCAGTCGTGCTTACATTAATCCTATCACCGGTGCTCCAGTAATTGACGCCAACGCTGTAGTACAATCAAACGACTACATTGGTTATGTAAACTTCTTAGGAGCCACAGCCAATCCAGCCAACATTGCGGATTTGGCAATTTGTGATTTTGGAACCATTCGTGGGTTTGTTAACGGTGCTAGTCCATACAGCCCGGGTGGTAACTTGGTTGTTTATACCAAACGTGATTGGACTGCTCCAACTACCGGTAACCTAACACTGGCTATGAGTGTTGAAAATGATCAAAGTGTTCACATGTATGCCAACTTGTTTGTGGCCAACACTTTTGTCCCAACTAGTAGCACGTCAGGTGGTGCTGCTGGACAAATCAGTTATGATTCTGGCAACGTATATATTTGTTTGGGACCAAACAATTGGAAACGGGCTGCACTAAGTTCGTTCTAATTTAATACCAAAATCCCTTGACTCCTTGTGATAATTGCTATATAATTATACAAGGAGTTTTTTATTATGCATCCACTGACACCAGACTTATCTAATTTGAGTATTGAAGAACTCACTGCCAAACATAGCGACCTGTTGAAAAAAATTACCTTGGCCTATCGCTGGGGCAACGCTGACATGGTGCAACAACTACAGATGCTGATAGAAGACTACAAACACGAACTTGATGAAAGAAATCGTCGTCAGTTGGAAGAAATGAACAAGGCCAGTAAAAATTTTAAAAACATTATTGACATACAATGAAATTTGATCAATTTGGACAATTGGTTATCAACAGCGCAGAACTAGCCGATGAATTGTATCGTAATCCTGATTTGAAAATTGAAAATTTTTCTATCACAGATCCTGAACTATATAATCAAGCCGTTCAAGACTTGCATTTGGATTACAGGCCTCTAGCAAAATTCTTGCCGCTGAATTACAAAGAAGAAGTGCCATTGGAGTTGTTTGATCATGTTCAACAACAAAATTGGCACATGCCTGTGGAATACAAAACGTTGGACATAGCACAGCACTTGTTGGATCTGTGCAAAACCGAAGAAGAATTGCAACGTGTGGCACAAGAACTGTTGTTGTATCAAGAGCGTGATCTTTTTAATTTATTGCGTTACTTAAAATATTTTGTAGACACCATGCGGGCTCATGGTGTGGTCTGGGGATTGGGTCGTGGATCAAGCACAGCCAGTTATGTACTGTATCTGTTGGGAGTTCACAAAATCAACAGCATATACTACGATTTGCCCATTGAAGAATTTTTAAAATAAACTACGCCGTTTATAAATAGTGCATATAGGAGAATCATAATGTCAAGAGTATATAAAACAGCACGAGGTAAAACCATTGACATGGACAAGGTCAAATTGGCCAACGAAACAGTCACTGCCGTGGGCAACATGAAGGTTAATGCTCGCGGAGATAAATTGGGAGTGGGTGGACAAATTGTTGCCGGACGCAACCAAGTCATGGATCGTGTGTATGCAGTGTCTCAAAAAAGCACCGGTGGATACAGTCCCAATGACCCTGAAGTGTATGCCCAACAACAGTCTATGATGGAAGCCAGTCGTGCCAAAGAATTGCATGATCTAGCAACAAACCTGGTAAAACCAACTTCAATTGAACCCAGTGAATCTGATCAAACAGAGGCTCCACAGGCTCGTGGTAGTTTGGCCAGTAGTGTGGCCAAAACCGCAGTGGTCAAACAAGAACCTATTCCAGATCCAAAAAAATCAAACGGACCCACAAGAATCTAATTATGTTTACAGCACACAAAGTCAAATCATTACGAGCACTTAAAGATCATGTTTTGGTTTCGGACATGAATTTTGATGGGCGTCAACTCAGCAGTGGAATTTTTTTGTTAAACGATGACATGCGTACCGCAGGCATTCGTCCACGATGGGCCTGTGTTTATGCCATTGGTCCAGAACAAAAAGATATTGCTGTGGGTCAGTGGATCTTGGTCAGCCATGGTCGTTGGACTCGCGGTATAAAAATAGAAGATGCCACTGGTGAAATCACAGTTCGCCGCATTGATCCCAATGATATTTTACTGGTCAGTGACACTGCTCCAGCCGACGATACCATTAGCGATGCCATACTAAAAGACAAAGCAGATCGTTGGTAATTGCCATGCCCATGTATGAAGCCACAGTACGCACACCCGAAGGCGAAAAGAAAGATCGAGTTTGGGCCAAAGACCTAGCCGAGGCCCGAATGTTGTTAGAACAACGACACGGTCCCAGAAACGTTCCTTTTATTCCACACATCATACCTAGTTAATGGGATTTCGTAAACCTAATTTAGATCCGGCATACGGTGCCATACGCACCAGTTTGGGCGAAATATCTAGTGCTTACAACGACGGATGGACAAGTTCCAGTTGCAAATACGAACTGTATCAGTTAAAATGTTGGTTAGACACCGAATACAGCAAGTTACCAACATTCGCCGAGGAAGAACAATGGGAACAAGATCGAATAGTACAAATACTCAAGCGGTAGCCAAAGTTACAAAACCACCTAGATGCAGCATCTGCAGAGAAATAATCAAACCCACCTGCGATTGGCGTCAGGGACGTTGTCCGCATCTACCAAGCCTGGCCGAACAGATTATTAAAAATCCATACAAGACCAGATTTTATAATTTAATCAAACTCTTTTTAGGAAAAAAATGAGCAATCCGTTTTTAGATCAGTATAACTTCATGCGAGCCTGCGATCAAACTGCATCGCACTATAATCAAGCACAGTATGAAATGTATCTAAACTTGATTCAAGAAGAAGTTGCAGAATTACAACAAGCAGTAGCAGACCAAGCCCCTGTTGAACAGTTAGATGCACTTATTGATATTTTGGTTGTGACCATTGGTGCTATTCATAGTGCCGGATTCAACGGGGAAAGTGCCTGGCACGAAGTCATGCGTACTAACTTTGCCAAAGTTGATCCTGTCACAGGCAAAGTTCGCAAACGTGAGGATGGCAAAGTACTCAAACCCGAAGGTTGGCAACCACCCAATTTGAAACCATTTATTGAGGTATTAAAATGAAAGAACTCTGGACAGAAAAATACAGACCCAAAAACGTCGGCGAATATGTGTTTACCGACGAAGATCAACGAACACAAGTAGAAAGTTGGATCAAGGAAAAAGCCATTCCACATATCTTGTTGAGTGGCAGCCCAGGCACAGGTAAGACCACACTGGCCAAGGTGTTAATTAACGAACTAGGTATTGAAGAATATGACACACTACACATCAATGCGTCGCGTGACAACGGTGTAGACTTTATCAAAACACGTGTGGAAGGATTTGTAAGCACCATGCCATTTGGTACTTTTAAAGTTGTGCTCATGGACGAAGCCGACTACCTGAGTCACAATGCACAGGCCATCATGCGTGGACTCATGGAGACCTATCAAGAGCAGGCACGTTTTATCTTGACCTGTAATATTCCACGCAAAATCATTCCAGCCTTGCACAGTCGTTGCAAGAGTTTTCACATTGACAAAAGTGATCAAACAGAATTCACCGCACGTGCTGCCACGGTGCTGGTCAGTGAAAATGTTGAATTTGATTTAGATACCTTAGACAGTTACGTCAAGGCTACTTATCCAGATTTGCGAAAGTGTTTGAATTTGTTACAGTCAAACAGTGTGACTGGAAAACTGACTGATCCTGGGGAAAATGATCGAGGTGTCAAGGATTGGAAATTAGATGCAGTATCATTGTTTAAAGCCGGCAAAATCAAAGAAGGTCGACAAGTGATTTGTCAGCAAGCAGCAGCCGAGGACATTGACGAAATGTTTCGTTGGATGTATGATAACTTGGATCTTTGGAGTCGCACCCCCGAAGGACAAGATGCGGCCATATTAGCCATACGCAAGGGCTTGGTCAATGTGCCCATGGTTGCAGATCAAGAAATTAATCTTTCGGCCACGCTGATAGAACTAACACAAATAGGCGAATAATGAAAATCAAAGATCTACATTTAATTGCATTTCACGTGGCCAAACCACGCCCGGGAGTGCAAACACAAGTGGCTGGTTGGAACAAAAATCCTGAAAATATTCAATACGATGAACGCATTGAATTTACTCGTGGGTTGAGTAGCAAGGATCAACAATACGCAGGTATTGTGTTAAATCTTGCTAAAAAAACTGTGGTGCAAAATCGTTACAACAGCGAACAACGAGACTTTGATGCCTTGTTCAAGTATTTCTTGGAAGGTTATCCGCAGTATGTGGCACAGGCTATGGCTGAATTGGATGTGGAATATCTAAAACAATTTATTCCCGATGAAGAGGCAACAGATGCGCAGACACAAACTCAGTGAGTCGGGTGACCGCGGTTGGTTCATCGGTGCGTTTGATCGTGCCATCTGGCGCACTGATGCCTACGAAGTGAGTTATCAATTCAACCCACAGGGAGACACTAGCCCACGTCATGTGCATAAAGTGGCCAAAGAAATCAGTCTAATCACACAAGGTCATGTGGTGGCCAATGGCGAGCATTTTCGCACTGGGGACATATTTGAAATCGACCCCGGTGAAGAACTCTACTGTGAATATATCGAAGACACTTATACCATTTGCGTAAAACAACCTAGCATTTTGGGTGATAAATATTATATATGAGTATGTTTGACATGTATCGTGTGAAGAAAAAGAAAGTGGTAGATCCCAATGCTCCGCCACGTCCCAACTTGCTCAATCACGAAAAACGTCTCAAAGAAACCACAACCACCATGGACGAGTTGCGTGCTCAAAATCAAGAACTACGCAATCGTATAGATCGCTTGGAATCCAAACTAACCAATCAAACTGCTTATCTCAACAGTTTACATCAATACGTAGCAAGATTTCGCAAGAGTTGACAAATAAATCCATTTATGCTATAATTATAGTATGAAAATGGACAAGCGAGATCCGCAAATGAAAACTCAGTATTCTACTATGCAAGTGCTGGCTACTGCTGTGGCCGCTTACAAACACAATCAACAACGTATAGAAAGATCCACTGTTCGCACGGATCAACATGTCATGCTGTCTAATAAACAATTGATCACCGACTATTTGAAAGGCAATGGATCACCGTTGGTAGTCACAGACAGTGATGTTGACCAATCTCAATCGATTGTGATATACTTACAACAAACCAGTGTCATGCAAACGCTGGTCAACAAAACTGATAGATTTTTAACCACAGTGGTGCAGTTGTTGACCAAGGATACAATCACCGAAAAAGATTTTGGTATAATTGCTTGGGCACCTAAATTAGCCAGTGATTATCAAAAGAAAGATCGTGTACGAGAAATCAGTGCTCAATTTGAACACAGCAGTCGTTATATTGGAAAAATTGGCGATCGAATAGAAATTGATTTTACCTTGATTGACAGCAGGTATGTTCAGAGCATGGATTGTTATGCAGTGTATGGTCACGATTTGCAAGGTAATTTGATTTTTTATTGGGCACGAGATCAAAAGAAAATTATCAAGTCTGGACGTGTGTATGGTCGAGTAAAACGACATGATCAGGACAAATATCGTGCCAATGCTTGTGTGACCACGTTTAATTATGTAAAGATATTGTCAAAGTAAAAAGGATACTAAAATTTTGAAAGAAAGTGTTATATTAGTAGATGCTGATGGAGTGTTGCTTAACTGGGAATATGCGTTCAACATCTGGTTAGAACAGCACGGGTTTACAAAACTTCCCGGTGGTGAATTTGATTACGACATTGGCAAGCGTTATGGTATCAGTCGTGAGCAAGGTAAAAAGTTGATCAAGATGTTCAACGAAAGTGCCGCAATCGGATTTTTGCCACCCTTGCGTGATGCTGTACACTACGTGAAAAAACTACACGAAGAACACGGTTATGTGTTTCACTGCATTACCAGTTTAAGCACTGATGCCAATGCACAGCGTCTAAGAGAAATGAATCTAAACAAATTGTTTGGTGACACTGTGTTTCAAAAGGTAGTGTGCTTGGCCACAGGAGCCGACAAAGATGATGCACTGTATCCTTATCGTGACACAGGCTGTTGGTGGGTTGAAGACAAGCCCGAAAATGCCGTGGTTGGCGCCAGACTTGGACTAAACAGTTTGCTGATGGAACATGGTCACAACATGCATCATTATCATGAACATGTTCACACAGTCAAAAACTGGGAAGAAGTTTACAAGGTTGTAACTCAAACCTCCCGATAAATTTTAAGTATTTCAAGCACCGCGGGATGACGTTGAATGTCCTTGTGGTCAAATTCAATGCCGCTGACATACTTGCAATTCTTGTAATCTTCTACAAGACGTTGGAAATCCAACAAGCCGTTGTCGTTTTCACTGCGGTCCGCTTGGCGAGTATCGCCTGTGACAATCATTTTACTACCTTCGCCCAATCGCGTGAGTAACATTTTCATCTGACTTGGTGTCGCGTTTTGCATTTCGTCTGCAATAATCCACGAATTTTTAAATGTTCTACCTCTCATATATGCCAGTGGAGAAATCTCAATAGTATTGTCGTCTAGCATTTTTGCGATTTCACTTTGACGGTAGTATTCGCCGATGATATCAAATATGGGTCTAGTCCATGGAGCCATCTTCTCATTGAGATCTCCAGGTAAAAATCCATGTTCTTCATCATCAACGCCCACTGCGGGTCTGGTGACTACAATACGATCAATTGTGCCGGCTCTATATGCTTTTAGCGCAGCTAGTACCGCGAGCATGGTCTTGCCTGTGCCCGCTGGACCCGTAGCAAACACAATAAGTTTGCTGGAGTCAGTTAATAGATCAATGTATGTTTCTTGTGTTAAACTTTTTGGAATCAGTGTGATTGGACGCTGTTGTGTTTTTTGATACAAGTCCAATCTGACTGTGTTGTTGCCTTTAAAACTATTGTTGCTGTTTACTACCAAAGCCTCTGCTCGTTTTTGCCGTTTAGACAAAGTGACCTCCTGTTTGAAGTAATAAGTAGCGTCGTGCTCAAACTACACAAATATTTAGGTGGCATTTGAACAATTATAAACTACTTGTTTATGTTTGACAAAATTAGATAAGTATTAGGCTGACATTTTTAAACCACTCACTCTTGCATTGATAATTACATATAATGCACACCATCACTGGCATAGACCAAAACCCCAAACTAGGATATTACAAAGTAGGCGAAGAAGTATTTTACTCCAAGCCTCAGGCCTACACCTACGCATTTGAAAAAAAATTAGAAGTAAGTTGGTATTTTAATAATGCAGAATTTGCTCGTCAAGACTGGACCGTAGAGCCTGTACCCAACATTAAAGAATTGTATCGACTGCGAGCACAACAACTGAGAGATCGGTATGATTATATCAGACTGGAATGTTCTGGTGGCAGTGACAGTACTACAGCATTATATAGTTTTTTGTTGAACAACATACATTTGGATGAAGTGGTTTTTCGTTATCCTAAAGCCGGTGAAAAAGGCATGGTAGGAAATGTACATGACTACCGCGCAGAAAACACACTTAGTGAATGGGAATTTGCAGCAAAACCTTTGTTCCAATGGGTTAAAACTAATTATCCGTTAACTAAACTTACAGTGTATGATTATTCTGAAGACATTGTAAACGGTAAATTTTTAGCAGACGAATCTTGGATTTTTACCACTAGAGATTGGTTTCAACCTGGGCACCCGGCTAAATTTGCTAATTTTGGTTGTCAGGAGCACAGAAAGCAAGCCGATTCTGGTAAACAAATTTGTATAATACAAGGTATTGATAAACCCAAAATAGTAACTATAAACGGACACTGGTATTGCTATTTTGTTGACGTTTTAGCCAGTAATACCAGCCCAATCAAAGAAGATTACAACAATATTACTCAAGAATTATTTTTTTGGACTCCCGATTTTCCCGAAATGATTATCAAGCAGTGTCATTTAATTAAAAATTGGTTTGACATGCCTGAGCATGCCTCATTCAAGCATCTGGTAAAATATCCGGTACAAAATCCCAATAGACGCACACAGTATGAAGGAATTGTAAAAAGTATTATATACCCAGATTATGATCAGTTAACCTGGCAAACAACCAAGCCTACAAATAGTTTCTACAACGAAATGGACCATTGGTTTTATGTAAATTTTCAAGGTACCAAACAATACCATGTTTGGCAAGCAGGTCTAGAATTTTTAGTGAACCATGTTGACCCAAAACATTTGTTATTTAAATTTCAGGAAAAGCCCACAGGGTTAATTTGGAACAAGAGCCTATTTTATCATTTGGGCGCAGAATCTTACACCAGTTCTACGCCAGCATTTAACAATCATGCACATGTTGATGCGTCCGGAGAACAAATCACACTGTGGCAAGATCAAAAACTCAAGCGTATAACAGTTTAATTTTCGATAAATAATTAGACTATGCCAGCAAATATTAGAGAATTATTAAACAACACCAAAGAAATCTTCATGACAGATTCGGCTGTGAGCACTCTGTTGGATTTTGAACGTGTGTTAGACGAACTAGATTTATATGCGTTTGCCAATTGGAAACAGGGCGAACTGGTCGAAGGACCCATATATCAAAAATACTTTGTGACTTGCACGTTTATGTGGCCCTATAAAAAAATGCCAGACCCCAAGGGCGCAGCTAGGTTAGCCGAATACGAATGCGAAGTAAAATACAAACAAGATTTTTTTGAGCACCCCGGTGAAGTCAAAACACCCGATGATTTCAAACCTGGTACCAAGGTTCCTCAAACAAAAAACAGTCCAATTTGGCTGGTAGAAATTGTCATGCCAAAAAAACTCATGAGCGACATACAACAAGGAGCCTTGGAGTTGGAATCAGGTACCATTGACATGGAAGACATCGATCAGGCCTACGAAACTGGTGCCGACGATGACACACAAGATCAGCAGAAAGAATTAAATGACCAAGCACAACAACCATAGCAGTAACTTGTTCGAAGGACTTGAATCTGGAGATCTGGCACGCTTGATTCATCCTGAGTTGCACATTGACGAATTCAAAAGCAAACTAGGCGATGACGCCGATGTTGTAGTTGTCAGTTTCAAAGTTGACAGCAAGGAACCTGCCAATGACTTGGTGGCTTTTGTTGAAAAAGGCTACAGTTGGGTGTTAGATGCTGATGTCAGTTCAGGTGAAATGGATGACGGCAGTTACATTGTGTTTGTTGAGTTGGATCGCAATCAAGACCTGGCTGACAATATCATGAACATGATCGAAGATCTCATGAACCTGACCGAGCAGAACATTGAAGACTGGCGTGTGCGTTACTACAAAGGTCACAAAGAAACTAAATTGAGTTTAGAATCACTGAAACAATTGATTCCTGACTCACCAGAAAAATATGAATCCATGTATGGTCAACAAGCCATTGACCAATTAAAGACCGCAGCAGGTGTAGAGGTTGATACCAAGGCACCCAAAAATGATTTCACTGAAAGCATAAGGAATCTAGCTGGCATACCAAGATAATCAAGGAAAACAAGATGGCATTTACATTCAATTTTACAAAAGAGCAACTGGCACAAATTATTCACAACAATCCACACGTGGATCACTGGCACGAAGCACTGAGTTTGCTGTTGCCTGATTACAGTATTGACACACCACAACGTGTGGCAGCCTTTGTGGCTCAGTGCGCTCACGAGTCGGGTGGTTTCAAATTCTTAAAAGAAAACTTGAATTACCGTGCAGTGACCTTGCGTAAGGTATTTCCCAAATATTTTCCCACAGACGAACTGGCCAATGCCTATGCCATGAAGCCAGAGGCAATTGCCAACCGAGTCTATGCCAACCGCATGGGCAACGGTCCAGAAGAGTCCGGAGATGGTTTCCGCTACTGTGGTCGCGGGCTTATTCAATTGACTGGCAAACACAACTACATGGCCTTTGCTGAAAGCATTGAGACTCCTGTAGAAGAAATTCCTGAATTTCTTGGAACCTTTGAAGGTGCTGTGCAAAGTGCCTGTTGGTTCTGGGAAACAAACAATTTGAACGTTCAAGCAGATGCAGGCGATATCCGAACAATGACTCGCAAAATCAATGGTGGTTTTATCGGTCTAGAAGATCGCATTAAACATTACGAACACGCACTGCACGTATTTGGTGCGTGACCATGTGGCAGATAGCCTGGATGTGGAGTCTGATACCAACAGGTGTTCTCTATTGGATTATTAATCTTATTATCCTGGCCGGTGTTACAGGTCTAATTGCTGGTTGGCTGGGTCGTTGGATTCCTTGGTTTGGCGTTTATGCTCGACTACTCAAACCCATTGGTGTACTATTACTTGTTGTAGGCGTATGGATGCGCGGCGGCTATGACACAGAGTTAGCCTGGCGTGCCAAAGTTGAAGCCTTAGAGGCTCAAGTCAAAGAATCAGAACAAAAAAGTCGTGACGCCAACAAAAAATTAGAATCCGCAGTTAAAGAAAAAGATCGTGCCATAGCATCAGCAGTGGCTGCCACACGTGGTACTATAAAACAACAAGCAGTAAAAATTGATCAAGAATGTAAATTGGATCCCACAGTGGTACCATTACTCAATGATGTGGCCAAAGATCCCACAAAGGCCAAACGATGAAAACACTACTGGCTCTCATACCCGCACTATTACTCACAGGATGCCTAAGCACCCCTGTCAAAAGAACATTTCCAGACGTTCCAGAAGATCTCTTGAAAGCCTGTCCTAATCTAGAACAAATTGATCCCAGGACAGATCGACTCAGCGACGTTTTACTTGTTGTTGCTGACAACTATGGACAATACCACCAATGCCGCATCAAGGTAGATGCCTGGATAGAGTGGTACAAAACTCAACGAAGCATTTTTGAAAGCGTGAAATGAAAAAACGAAATTATACTCAACAAGATGTCAAACGACTACAAGGTAGTTTAAAGATTGAATACACATTAGCCCGGCGTGGTGCTACAAAACTACGTGAACTGTTGGCCACAGAACCTTATGTTCCCACATTGGGCGCATACAACGGACAACAGGCAGTGCAGCATGCCAAGGCAGGACTCAAAGCAATTTACTTGAGTGGCTGGCAAGTGGCAGCAGCCGCCAATACCTCTGGTCGTGTTTATCCTGACCAGAGTCTATATCCTGTAAACTCTGTACCAGAAGTTGTTCGAGAAATCAACAACGCACTGCGTCGTGCAGATCAGATTCAAACCTTAGAAGGTGTTGGCAATCAAGACTTTTATTTGCCTATTATTGCTGACTGCGAAGCCGGATTTGGTGGTGCCCTTAATGCCTATGAATTAACCTTGAGTTGTATTGAAGCAGGTGCCGCTGCTGTACACTTTGAAGACCAATTGAGTAGTGAAAAGAAATGTGGACACCTTGGCGGTAAAGTTTTAATTCCAACTAAACAGGCTATCCGTAATTTAAATGCCGCACGTCTTGCCAGTGATGTTGCAGAAGTTGACACAGTTATTCTAGCACGTACAGACGCAGAGAGTGGCACACTAATTACTAGTGACATTGATCCTGTGGATCAACCATTTGTTGACTACGATCGAGGCCGCACAGAAGAAGGCTTCTATCATTTCAAGAATGGCCTAGATGCTTGTATAGCACGTGGTCTTGCTTATGCTCCTTATGCCGACTTGCTATGGTTCGAAACATCAACACCGGACTTGGAACAAGCACGTAAGTTTGCAGATGCTATCCATGCAGTATTCCCAGATCAACAACTAGCATACAACTGCTCACCAAGTTTCAACTGGCGCAAGTATCTAACAGAAGAACAATGCGAAACATTCCAAGCAGACATCGGCCGGATGGGCTATGCTTATCAGTTTATTACACTGGCTGGTTTCCATTGCAACAACTTGGCCACCTTTGAAATGGCCGAAGCATATCAGAAAACAGGCATGCGCGGTTACAGTGAAATGCAACAGCGTGAGTTTGCCGCACAAGAACGTGGCTTTACCACAGTCAAGCATCAGCGTGAAGCAGGTGTTCCTTACTTTGACGCTATTGCCACAGCAGTTGGTGCCACAAGCACAACAGCACTAGAACACTCAACTGAAGCAGATCAGTTTTAATAAAATAACAAGGAGCTAGCATGCCAAAAAACCCATTTAAGAAAAGTACCTGGAAAAAAATAGGACAAGATATCAACAAAGCCGTGGTCAAACCAATACAACAGGCAGTTAATGTTGTGACCAAAGAAACCACCAAAGCAGTCAATGTGGCAGGTAAAACCATTGTTGACACCACAGGTAAAATAACTGCCGATGGCGAAAAGTTTGCCAAAGACACAGCAAACACTATTGCCAAAACAGCAGTAACCACAGCGGTGCAGGCCTATGCCGATACGACTCGTGCTGCGTTACAAACAGCCAAGGTTGCTGAGCAGGCAGTTGTTGAAATTGAAGCCGGTGCTAAACTAACTGGTAATATTCTCGAGCAAGGGGTTTACGAATTAGAAGATGCTGGCGAACTTATTGCCGACTGGGTCAACGAGAACTATTGCCAAATTGGTGTTAGCCTTGCACTAGGCACAATCTTTGCAGGATTATTATATCGTCCTGAGCCAAGCAGTCAAGCAACAACCACTGCGGCAACAGCACCATTGAGTGCCACAGCCATTGCTTATTTGGCTGCCAAAGAAACAGTAGGAGCAGTAGCATTGGGTACGGCCTGTGATTTGACTGCCAAAGCATTTGTTGAATTAATTTGGATGAGTCCAGATGTTAAAAAAGCCATTGGTAGCAAGAACAAACAAATCTTAACAGATGCTATTGCCTTTGTATTGGCCAAGAGCATTGACAAAGCCGCAGGTGCTATGATTGTGCCACAGAGTTGTGCCGCAGTAGTAGCAGGAGTTGTAACAACACTGGTAGCACAATTGGCATGCGAAGGTACATTACCCAGTGGTGCCAAAGAATGGGCCACAGTTGGTGCCAGCGGTCTATAAGGAGTTGACATGAAGCGTTTTTTAATTGTACTATCTGTTCTAGCATTAAATGGGTGTGCGTTATACGACGCTTACATGATGACTGGATTTGACACCAACGAATATCGTCTTATAACAGAAATTCGAACCGATGCTGGAATCTACAAAACACAATGTAACAATCCAATACTGAGCACTGTTAACGCCAGTGCCATGTCTAATAAAACTGCATTATTTCAAAATTACAGTGAAGAAATACCTCGTAACAGCAATGGTATTAACGCCAGTAGAGAATTAAACAAAATTGCACAAGGACTGTCAGACCGATATGTCAGTGGCGGTACTGTTAGCCCTGTATTTTGTAAATTAAAATTTGAAAGCATTGAAAGCAGTGCTAAAACAATACAACACGTGGTAGGGAGCCGCCCAAGATGAGTCTAGACAACATACAACACACATTAGCCAGCATAGCCAATTCTGGAGATCCTGTATTTGCTGAATTTGCCAACAACATCAACAGCATTGTTGAACAGGCCAAAGCAGGTCAAATGAGCAATGCTGAAATAGAAGAAATCATGGCAGATGCTCAGCGTCAGTTGGCCATATTAGAAGACATGTCTGACCTTGCATTTAAAGAAAAACTCAATGCATGTATCAACGGTTTGATAATGATAGCACGGGCAGTATAAATACAACAATAAGAACAAAATGTTCATCAAGGAGCTAGTATGTCAACAGAAGTCAAAAGCGAAAGCGCAAAGAAAAACGAAGATTGGATGAATTCAAAGTGGCGTCCAGCCATGGGTTGGATGTACATGTTGGTATGTACTGCCGACTTTGTACTATTCCCGGTGCTATGGAGTCTGGTACAAGTTGTCGGCGACGGCAAAGTAGAAACACAGTGGAGTCCAATTACCCTTCAAGGAGCCGGCCTATTCCACATGGCCATGGGTGCTATTTTGGGTATTGCAGCATATGGTCGTACACAAGAGAAGTTGGGCGACAAGGCAGGTGCAACATTGTCTGTGCCACCAAGCACACCTGCACCAGGTGGCAGTTTTGGTAGTCCAGCGCCAGCAGCACCCACACCTAGTTTTGGCGGAGCACCGTTAGGTGGCAACAGCATGAGTACTGCTCCTAGTTTTGGCGGCAGCAACAGTTTTGCACCTGCTACCACAGCCAGTGGCAAAAAAATTGTGCCCGAAGAACCACAACCAGTGTTGTAATCAATTAAAGGAAAATACTATGAAAAAGTTATTTGTTATATTAATTTCGTCCATGCTTGCCATGCCTGTTTTGGCCGAAGTCAAAACCAAAGAAGTTTGTACAGATGTAGTAGGCAAAGACGGCAAGCCAGTTAAAAACAAAGATGGTTCAGTAAAGCAAACTTGCAAAACCATCAAGGTGCACAAAAAGGCCGAAGGAACCAAAGTTCCAGATGCTGCACCTGCCAAAAAAGACGACAAAAAGAAATAATTTTTGTTAGTTGTTCGAAAGCCGGTTAGTTGACTCTGCCGGCTTTTTCATTTATAATACACTAATGACTCACTACAACACACTTGGTGTAAAAGACGATGCCACTGCTGAAGAAATCAAAAGGGCTTATCGAAAGTTAGCCAGCCAGCATCATCCTGACAAAGGTGGCGATGTAAAAAAATTCCAAGAAATTGAAGAAGCCTATCGAGTACTCAGCGACGCCAATCAACGACAGCAGTATGACATGCAACGCAACGGGTTTGGGTCCACACATTTCCATTGGCAATCTGGAAACATTGACGACATATTTAGACAATTTGGATTTGGTGATGTGTTTGGAGGCATGCGACAACAACAGCGTCGCAACAAGGATCTTAGAATTGAATTGCCTGTGCCCTTGGTATCAACCTTAGAGTCTCAGGTCAAGATAATCAGTGTAAGCACAACCAATGGACAAAGAGAAACGGTAGAGGTCAACATTCCCAGAGGAGTAACCAACGGAACCACAGTCAAATATGCCGGTCTGGGTGACAATTTATTCAATACCATTCCCCGAGGAGACTTATATGTGCATTTCAAAGTTCATTCGGCAGAAAATTTTTTAGTCAATGGTATTGACTTATACACTCCAGTTCATGTAAACTGTTTACAAGCAATAACAGGAGGATCTGTGCGTGTGGCTGGATTGGATGGCAAGATGTTTGATCTTACCATACCCCCAGGAACACAAGCCGGTACGAGATTTCGAATTCACCATCAAGGACTATATCAAATGAATTCAGAACATCGAGGACACTTGTATGTAGAAACACAAATCACTGTGCCACAAAATCTAACTGAATCGCAGATTGAAATTATACGTAATTTAATAAACACACAATAAATATTTTTATGATAAATCACAATCCTGAAATAGAAGTTATTATCGCCAACGCCACAGAACTAGCAAAAAAACTTAATCACGAATATGTCACGTTGGAACACTTGGCACACGGCATGATCAGTTTCAAACCATTTCATGATTTGTTGGTGGCATTTGGAGCCGATGTTGAATCATTATTAACTGACATCGAAGAGTATTTGCAAAAACAAACTTATATTTCCAACACTGAGCACACAGACAAAGATCCTAAAAAGACTCACAGTCTAGAACGTGTGTTTAATCGTGCCTTCACACAGGTATTGTTCAGTGGTAGAAATCATGTACAAGTAATTGATATTTTCTTGAGCCTGGCATCAGAGGCCAACAGTCATACCAGTTATTTCTTTATCAAGTACGGACTTGAACGAGGAGCCATGGTTGATTTCTACAACGAAAACTATATTGAGACTAAAGGTCGTCGTACCAGACCTGATGCACGTGCTGATGATATTCTCAGAGAATACTGTGAAAATCTAAACGTGGCAGCCAAGGATGGAAAAATTGATCCTGTGGTTGGTAGAGAATTTGAACTGGATGAGATTGCACAGATCTTGGCCAAACGCAACAAGAGTAACGTGCTCATGGTCGGCGATGCTGGCGTAGGTAAAACCGCCATTGCCGAAGGCCTGGCACGTAATATCATTGAAGGTCGTGTGCCGGATTATCTGCGTGACTATGTGGTGTACAATCTAGACATTGGCAGTTTGCTTGCTGGAAGCAAGTATCGCGGAGAGTTTGAAGAAAAATTTAAAGATGTAATCGGTGCACTGATTGCCAAGGGCAAGTGCATTTTGTTTATCGATGAAGCACATCAAATGCGTGGTGCAGGTTCAGGTAGCAATAGTTCAGTGGACTTTGCCAACATGATCAAGCCGGCTCTAGGCAAAGGACAACTAAAAGTCATTGCATCAACCACCTGGGAAGAATACACACAAAGTTTTGAAAAGGATCGCGCACTCATGCGTAGATTCTGTCGCATTACTATTGAAGAACCCACTATCTCTGTAGCCAAAGAAATTTTGCGTGGACTACGCGAATACTTTGAACAGTTTCACGGTGGTGCCATCAGTGACGAAGCCATTGATGCCGCTGTAGAACTCAGTGTGCGTTATCAGCCTGACAAGAAATTGCCTGACAAGGCCATTGACCTAATTGACACAGCCGCAGCAAAATTAAAGATCAATGCTATGAATTGGACTGTGCGTAAAAGTCACATTGTGGATATTATCAGTAAATTTACAAAAATTCCTGCAGAACAAATTGGCAGCGAAAGTACCAAGACTCTAGTTAACTTGGAAGAAACTATCAAGGCCAAACTGTATGGTCAAGACACCGTGGTAGACACAGTGTTGGAAAAGATTTATGTGGCACGTGCTGGACTCAAGGCCATGAACAAACCCATTGGTAACTTCTTGTTCCTAGGGCCCACAGGCACAGGTAAAACAGAACTTGCCAAATTACTTGCTGAAGGTATGGGCATGAAACTGTTACGCTACGATATGAGTGAGTTCCAAGAGAAACATGCTCTTGCCAAGTTGATTGGTGCTCCTCCAGGTTACGTGGGGTATGATGACTCAAATCTAGGCGGTGGACTCTTAATCAGTGACATTGAAAAAAATCCCAACTGTATTATTTTGTTCGACGAAGTTGAAAAAGCACACCCAGATGTGACCAATATCTTGTTGCAGTTGATGGACGAAGGTACTATTACCAGTTCGAATGGTAAAAAAGCAGATGCTCGTAATGCCATTGTTATTTTAACCAGTAACTTGGGTGCCGCAGACAATGAACGCAACAACATTGGATTTGGGCGTGAATTACAAAAGACCACGGAAGATGACAAAGCAGTCAAAGACTTTTTCAAACCAGAATTCCGCAATCGTCTAGATGGTATTTGCAAGTTTAACAAGTTAGACGAAGTAAGCATCAAGAAGATTGTGGCCAAGTTTATCAACGAAGTCAATGATTTGTTAAACGAAAAATCAATTCGTATTCGTTTGACAGAGTCTGCAGTAGATCATTTAGCCGAAGTTGGTTACGATAGCAAGATGGGTGCTAGGCCCTTGGGTCGTAAGATCAGCGATTTGATCAAGGTACCGCTAAGTAAGAAGATCTTGTTTGAAAATATTCCAGCCAATACTGTAATTGAAGTAGACTGGAAGGAAGAAAAATTTGAATTTAATGTGTTGGGCCAATTCACACCAACCGCACCTATGATTGATGCTAACGGATACATACGATTAGATAGCGTAGAATCTTAACCTGGATATATCGTTTTGGACTAAATATATGCATGAGCATATATAGAAAACTTTACAAAGAACACTTTGGTCCAATACCCAAAGACCAAAATGGGCAAAGTTATGATATACATCATATCGATGGAAATCATAACAATAATGTTATAGAAAATTTAGTTGCTGTTTCGGTACAAGAACATTACGACATACACTATAAACAAGGTGACTTTGGTGCTTGTCAGAAAATTGCACTTCGAATAGGAATGACATCTAAGAAATTATCAGAGATTGCTACTAAAAGCAACTTAAGAAGGTCAGCGAACGGAACTAATCCATTTGTTGGCGGAGAGATTCAACGTGAAACACAACGTCGATTGGTTGCTGAAGGAACACATCACTTTCTTGGTGGTGCACTAGCCAAAGAAAGAGTGGCCAATGGAACTCATAACTTTTTAGACAAAGAAAAGGCTAAAGAAAGAGCAATTAAACGTGTTGCAGAAGGAAAATGTAGTCTATCAAATAAACCAATTGTTACCTGCCCACATTGTGGTAAATCAGGAGACAACAGTAATATGAAAAGATGGCATTTCAATAATTGTAAGAATAATGGAAATAAATTTCTGGATTCAGTGCAATCCTAAAATCACTGTAGATCACACAGCCAAAAAATACTTTGGCAAATTCTTATACAAGTTGGTTGTATACTGCCCGGCTGGCAGAATAATCGACAGCAAGAAAAACGTGGCCGACGAACTGGAACATCGACGCATGATATCAAAAAATATCAATCACGGCGGTTGGTGGGGATATCGCAGAAACAAAGATCTAGACAATGCTGATCCAGAATTTATAAGCACAATCAAAGAAATCAGACATGATCGCAGTCTGGGACTAAAACTCAGAGTTGAAGAGCCACTGATACAGATTTATTCAGATTCTGAGCAGGCTTTGCAAGACGTGGTAAAAAATCATTTTACCAAAAGTCAATTTGAGTACATTGTTTCAATCTACGGACCAAAAGATTCGCATGCTGAATCTATTTTGAATTCAGGCGCAATCATACGCAAAGAACTCAATGGCTACAAGTACAAAGTAATACTAAAAGATGGCAAATATTCGGTGCCAATCAAGGAAAGTCTACTGGACTTTTTGGACAGTCAGGGTTCTGAGCAGGTCAGTGTGCCTGCCAGCACCATACGAATGCTAAACAAAGGAACGCCATTTACCTGGAACATGTATCTTTATACCAATGATTTGGGTGTGGTTACCTTTCTTAATTTAATCAGCCCGGGCATAGTTTCAAATTATCACGAACTGGTTGTGCTGCCTAATAAATAATAGCATATATTGGAGTTCAACCATGGCAAAAATTCAAGAAGAAATATTGGTAATCAAAGTAAGCAAACTACTGAGAGATTCAGACGCCGAGCATACTGTATTAACCGACGATGTAACTGCAAGTTTAGAAGCAGTGGTAGCAGAATTAGCAGGTGCTGGAGCACTTGTTGAAATACAAAAATCCTAATCAACTAACCAAGAGAGAATATCAATGAGCGATAAAAAAATCAGTCAAGAAGATGCTGTGGCCTTGATCAAGGCTGCCGCTGCCAAACAAAAGCAACAACAAGCGGAACCACAACCACAACAGGGAGTACCGTTTGATTTCCGCAAGGTACACTTACACATAGGTATTCCTTGTTACGGTGGTATGGTCAGTGAACCTACTATGACCAGTTTCTTGCGATTCACCCTGTTAGCAGGGCAAGCCGGACTAAATTGGAGCCTAGACACCATGGTCAATGAGAGTCTAGTAACACGTGCTCGTAACAACTTGATGGCCAAGATGATGACCAACAAAGAAGCCACACACTTTATGTTCATTGATGCCGACATTCGTTTCCAACCAGAATCAATTCTCAGCATGTTGGCCTACGATAAAGAAGTCATCGGCGGTCTGTATCCTAAAAAGGCCTTGCCTGTGAGTTATGTTATTAACTTAAAGAATGAAACCAAGATCCAAGGTGATGTGTTTACTGTGGATACCATGGGCACAGGGTTCTTGATGTTCAAACGTCAGGTTTACGAAAAACTAATTGCCGCACATCCAGAGTGCAAGTATGTGGACGACGTGGGTTTAGGCAAGCAGTATGAGCCTATGATGTATTCGATCTTTGATGTACAGATTGACGAGCGCGGTCACTACTTATCAGAAGATTGGTTGTTCTGCCGTCGCTGGCAAAAACTAGGTGGCGAAATCTGGGCACACAGTAAAGTATTGTTGAACCACGTGGGACACTACGAATATGCAGGTGACCTAGACAAGATTGCTATCGGCAAGCGTGGTAGCATGGGCATTATTGAAGATACTTTGGCTGCACAAGGTGCCAAGCCCATGGTCAAACCCATGGAACAGGCGCAACCAGGAAGTTAATTAATGACAGAAACTTTGCATTTTCGCATTGGACTAGCAGGTACTTATTGGGACAAACATCCTATATACAGTATTCTAGTCAACGACGTGCAAATTCAACAAAATACCATTGGCACTGCGTCAGAAGAAACATTTTATGTAGAATTTGACGCAGAAGTCGGTGAGGGTCCTTGTACTCTTAAAATTAGATTAGAAAACAAAGACTGGACTGATACAGTTGAAAACGCAGACAAAACTGCCATTGTCAAAGACATGCTATTGAACATTCGCAGTGTGGAAATTGACGAAATAAATCTAGGCAATTTGATCTACACAAAAACTCAATTTGTAGGAGATGATCCCAATCGCCCTGTGCTGGATAAATGCCAAGACTTGGGTTGGAACGGAGCCTGGATCTTGCGTTTTGAAAGCCCTTTTTACATTTGGCTCTTGGAAAACATCTAAGATAAATATAGTAATAGAGGCCCTATTACTATGTTTATTACTGAATTTGCTGAACCACAATTACTTGTAATCTATCCCGGAAGATTTCAACCCTTTCACAAAGGTCATCATGCTGTTTACGAATGGCTAACTGGCAAATTTGGTCGCAACAATGTGTTTATTGCAACCAGCAACAAAACCGACAACGCTAAAAGTCCTTTTACTTTCGCTGAAAAATCCTATTTCATGCAGTTGACAGGTGTACCTGCTGACCGTATTGTGCAGGCCACACAACCCTATCAAATTGAAAGCATTCTCGGTACCGGACAAGTCACTGTGGCCAATCCAGAAAATACAGTTGTGATTTTCGCTGTGAGTGAAAAAGACATGGCCGAAGATCCACGTTTCAGTTTTCGTCCCAAGAAAGACGGTTCAGATCCGTATTTCCAACCACTCAAAGATATCAAACAAACCAAGAGTATGAAAGAGCACGGTTATATTATGACTGTGCCGACCTTCCAGTTTAATGTGGCTGGAGATCCCATGCAAAGTGCCAGTGAACTGCGTGCTGAGTATGCAGTGGCTGATCCAAAAAAACGTCAATTAATAATTAAAGATCTGTTTGGTCGTTACACACACGAAGCCGAACAGATTATGAACAGCAAAATTTCACGTACTGCCAGCATTGCTGAAGCCGAGTTACCTGCTGCACAATTAAACAAATTGTACCAATACAAAAATCAAATGGCTCAGGCGCAACAGGCGCAAGCAACACAGCCAGAACCCACACCAGCAGTATCTGCACCAGATCCGGTCACACAAGGTGATCTGGTAACACTGCAACAGCGTCGACAAAAACTGGATACCATACTAAAACTCAAAAAAGAACTAGAAACTCTAATACCACGTGCTGAACGTACCTGGGGTGGAATGGATAGAGGTATACGTGCGGACGTAGAATTGGATTATCCAACACCAACCACAGACAAAGAATACGATGAACTGATTGCCTTATATACTCGTCAAGTACAACAGTTAAAAAATTATATTCAGCGCAAACGTTCTTTGTACAAAGAATCTGTCAGCGAATGTGGCGGCACTGGTGTGATTGCCAGTAAAAAACAAGCACGTGATCCACGCTATTCTACCAGTCTAACCAAAGATGTGCGACCAGGACAAATTCACAAGAACTTGAAAGCATTTCAATTGGCCGAAGAAGATATTGCCTGGGCTAAGAACAAATTAAGCGAAAGCAATGTTGAAAAATTAATTCTACGTCACATTGAGTTTATCACGCAAGACATTGATGAAATTAAAAATCGCATAGCCACTGAAAAGTTACCGGCAGGATATGTAGATTTGCTAAAGAAAAAAATTGCTGATCTTGAAAAGCAACGTGTCAAGTTGATGTTTGATCCCAAATGACACAGCATATTATAACAGCCGATGTATATGCTCACTGGGGTGATGTTAGTCCCAGTTATCGAGTGTATGTGGATCAGGACCTGTTGACCGAAAGAGATTTTGGGTGGCCAGGACATGAAGTTTACATACAAGAAAACATTGTGGTTAATTTAGAACCCGGGCCACACACCTTGCGTATAGAACAAATAAACAACAGCGGTAAAATACAGATAAAAAACGTCACTGTAGACGGTCAGGCTTCTAGCATGCAGTTTGTCACAGGCCGATAAATACACTTAAAGCGGAAAAAACAATGAAAAGTTCAGAATTTATTAGACCACTCAAAGAAGATGCATCAGCCGGTGCCAGTTCATCAGGATCTGTGGCTTCAGTATCTGCCCCATTGGGCGGTAGTACCAAAGATCTAATCAAGCGTCAAAAAAGTTATACCAATCAGAAAACTGCTGGTGGCAAGGTAAAGGCAAAAAAATGAACATTTATCAGATATTAGAAACTCTGCGTCAAGTTGAAGAATCGGTTGCACAAATTGGTGATCGTGTACAGTGTCCTAATAACATCACTGGTACCATAGTATCAGATGCTGGTAGCCACTGGATTGTCATTGATGATCATGCCGAAACCGAGGACGATACCTTGGAGTTTCGTAAAAGCGATTGCCGGGTAATTAATGATTTAGGTGAAGCCCAAGCCAGCAACGATCCCGTGATCAACCGCAGTGGATATAATGCGCTAACACCAGATTCATTCAAAGAAAAAATTGATTATATCGATCAACAATTGTTAAATCCACAACAACGTGACAACTGGCCTGAGTTTAGAGAACGTCGTGCTGAACTGTTGGCAGCAGCCAAACAAGCCGGTATATGGCCAGTCAAGGAAGATACAAAATTTGCCTTTGCCAACCCCAAGCAACGGCCAGGCGATCAAGTGCGTGGCAAGGAAAAGGCACCAAAGTCCAAAGATCACCCATTTAAAGGTCGACTGGTAGGTGCCATGGAAAGCGAAGAAATCACCAACGAAGCCAAGGCCACTAGCCAACGTCTAGATCCCAAGTGCTGGAAAGGTTACAAGAAACAAGGCACCAAGGTCAAAGGTGGTGTACGTGTCAACAATTGTGTGCCTGTTGAAGAAGAATGGGAAGACTTTGTCAACGAATATGGCATGACCACTGGCGGAACAACCACTGGTGATGCACAAAAGGCCACAGCAGATCGTGCCAAACAAGTGGCACAGGTTCAGCAAAGTGTAAACAAATTAAAAAATGCTGGTGCCAACATACCCAGCGCCACACAGGCCACACAAAGTTTGTTAAAAGATCCAGTCAATGACCCAGTGTCACAGTTGGATAAAAACATTGATGCCGGTCTTGGTCAAGAAGTACAAGACATAGTAACCAAAGGAAATCCCAATGATGTCAATCAATTGGCAGCATTGATTAAAAAAATTAACCAACAGAGTGGAGCATAAACGTGTTTGTATTTGATCTATTTGAAGACAAAGATAAAAAGAAAGATTCACCGGCCAGCAGGTTTGTGGGATCTTTCAGTCAAAACGCCGATGCTAAAAATGCCTTGGATACTGCCATGCGAGTTGCTCCAGATTCAAGAAGCCCTGAAGTGGCCTTGGCTGCTTTGGCCAATCAACAGATGGAACTCAACAAAGATCAAAGTGCGGCATTGGATCAACAGTTTAAAACCAATCAACAACAAACACAGCAAATAAACGACTTGGTCAGCGACATGCGTCGTAAAGAAAAAGACTTTAGAGATCTAAACGCACAAGTGGCCAACATGCCCAATGTGACTCCACAACAAGTGGCCAAGATGGCACAAGACATTGAGGCCTCACACGATGGTGGAAAAGATCAACCAGTGTCTGTTCCTGATGTTATTGCAAAACAAACTGCTCAGCCTGCACAAAAACCTGCCGCTAAAACTGTGGCTGCTCCATCGCCGGGCGCATCAGTGGCACAAATAGCACAGTATCAAAAGGCCAAAGATCAAGGTGCCACCACATCCAAGCAGCCAGCACAGCCGTCCAAGCCACAGCAACCAACTGGTTCTCAGGCCATGGACCAAATGGTCTCACAATTGTCTAAACCAGCACCCAAACAACCCACACAAGCACAATTGAATTTACCTGGTAATGTATCGCAGATGCCAATGTCACCTGCAACTCAGCAACGTTTACAACAGTTGTCGGCACTGGGAATGTTAGGACAAGACGCTGCATCTAATTCGCCAACATTTAAACAAGCAGCCAATTTGGAAGAAGCACTGAGTCCAACAGAGTTGCAAAGTATTTCTCAACACAACACTGCGGCATTTAGAGATGCGTATGCACACAGCCAATCAACCAAGTTGTATTTTGGTCAAGGACATTGGGAAGATTTGACTTTCCAAGAGATCGAGCAAATTGTCAGTGCTATTGCCACAGACTATACTACCGAAACCAGACCGCAGGTGTGGCAACAGTTGTTTGCTGACCACGATTACTTTTTGGCCTTTAAAAAGCAACACCTCAGTCAACTGCCGTTGCAGTTTAACGAAGGCGATGTGGTCAACATGCTGAATCAACCGAACGTATCCGATGAAGTCAAGGCCTATCAACTGGCAAAAATAATTATTGATGCCGCTAAAGATCCTAGTGTGCCCGCAGAAAAAATTGATCAACTAAAACAATGGTTGTTCAAAGATTATCAGGCACGCATACAACAGGCACCAGATGGCAGTTTTTACTTGAACAGAAACGGCCAACGTCGTCCCTTGGATGAAGAACCACACGATGGTAAAAATGCCTGGAGCGACGGACAAGGTCAGTGGTCAAGCGAAAACAATTTGATCAGCGGTCCAAACAATCCGCATGGATTCAGTGAAGCCGAAGACAAGACTGGTGCACGTATGTATCAGGCCACAGAAAAGTTTTTGGTTCGTCACAACGGCAAAGACGTAGCATTTTTCTCCACAGTGGAACAGGCCACACAGGCCGCAAAAGAACTGCAACAAGATCTCAAAGGTGTTGCCACAGTTCACCGAGTCATGCGCGAACAGCAAAACTCACAGTCTCAGTTACACGTGGGTGACCCTGTGATAGTAACTGGTAATACCGAGTTTGAAGGTAAAACAGGTGAAATTGAAGAATTCAGTCCCAGTGGTAAATTTGTTATTGTAAACTTATACAACTACGGTCGTCACAGCATGCATCTAAGTGATGTTGCTCTTAATCAATATGACGTAGACGAAAGTTCAATGAGTGAAATTGATACCATTCGTCAAGACCTTGACCGCATGACTGATCAACAGTTTTTACGTGCTTACAAAATCAGCAAACAAAAATTTAAACAAGATTATGATACCTTGTTGAGACCAGCACTCAACCAAGACACACCACTGCCAAATCCCAAGTTCCGTGATGCACAGAATCGTGGATTTTTTGAAGCCCAAACAGACTATCAAAAGCGGCGCCAACGTGAAAAGGACATTGATGCCGGCAAGCCTGTGGCAAAACAACGCCAACCTCGTATGACTGACTATCAAAAGCGTCGTGCTCAACAAAAGAAAGAGTTGGAGTTAGGTGAAAGCACCAACTACTGGAATAAGTTACAAGAAGAACGTAGACGCAAGGCCTACAGTTATCTAAATGAATTAGAACAAGTATTTAAGGATATCAAGTAATGGAAAAATTACAACAAGCAGCCAAGATTGCATTTGCATCAGAATATTCATTTTATCTCAAAGCACATTTTTTCCATTGGAACGTGGAAGGAATCTATTTTCAAGAATTGCACGACTTGTTTGGCAACATCTACGAAGAAGTATATGGTAGCATTGACGGCTTTGCTGAACGTATCAGAGCCATTGGTGCGTATGCCCCAGGATCAAACAGCAGATTCAGTGTATTAACACAGATCGATGACGAAACACAAGTTCCGCCAGCCGAAGTCATGGTTCAACAACTGTTGCAAGATTCAGACAACATGGTGGTCATACTCAAGAAAGTGTATGACATTGCTGAAGTGGCTGGCGAACACGGTTTCAGTAATTTTTTGGCTGAACGCATGGATGCTCATAGAAAACACAGTTGGCAATTGCGTGCAACCACAAAATGAACGTTTACGAATTATTTGAGCCGTTGAACGAAAAATGGAGCGAGAAATACAAACGCTCGATTAACTGCGCCAACCCTCAAGGATTTAGCCAGCGTGCTCACTGTGCTGGTCGTAAGAAAAATGAGTCTTACTCCACTGGTGAATATGCCTCTTCGGCAGATCAAAATCAAATACCCACCAAAATGATCAATGCAGGTTATGTAGTAACCTTTGATCCAAAGACCAGACATGTGACCATTGCCAAGGCTGGAAAAGTTCACAGCCAATTCACTTTCAAAGGCACACAAAGTTTCAGTAACTATAAAAAATATGTTGAACGTGCTATAGAAATATTAAACAACAAACAGTATGGAATCAATGAAAACTCACAAAAACCCGATGTGACCAAGGCATTTGTAAAAAAGTTTTTGCCTTGGCTACAACGTGAACTAGGTATCAAGCAACTGCCCAAGATCGAATTGTTAGACAAACCCATGACTACAAGTTTTGGCAGTTACGATTCAGAAAACAACTGCCTGTACGTGGTCACAGCCGGCAGACATCCAGTGGATGTATTACGTACTCTAGCCCACGAACTCACACACCACAAACAAAATCAAGCAGGTATCCTGGACAGTCATTCGGGAGCCACTGGCACAGATGAAGAAAATGAAGCCAATGCCAATGCTGGTATTGTCATGCGTGATTTTGCCAAACAAAATCCCCACTACTTTGGACTAGACAAATGAATCCCAACGACTATCCAGTATATCCCGAAGACGACGGTTATGATCATCCAAGAAATCCTTACAGCCCAGTCTGATCCACGCAAAGAACTAGACACTATTCTAGTCAAATTATGCGACATGATTGTCAAAGGTCAAGAAAATGACCCTGACTATTATGGCATGGTTGCTGCCTGTGTAATATGTCCAGGCGGTGAAAAAACCTACGCTGTCAATTACGCCAGATCCGACGGAACCAGAGTGCATGCTGAACGTGCAGCCATTGAAGCCTGCAAACAAGAAGTTGGTCCGAACTGTATGATTGTTACCACACTGAGTCCGTGTAATCGACCCATGGAAGAACGCTACGGTGAAAGTTGTACAGACTTATTGGAGTCATACGGTATTAGTCATGTGTACTGCGGATACCGCGACCCTAGTCAAGAACAAGATTTAACAGTTGAAACAGAAAATCCAAAATTACGCGAATTGTGCAAACAATTTGCAGATACCTTTTTAAACGAAAACTTTCATGACGGAAAAGTTAAAGGCAAGAGTCGTCCTGGCCGTGTAAAACGTAGTGGTGCTAGTTGCAAAGGTAGTGTAAGTAGTTTACGAGCCAAGGCCAAGAAATACGGTGGTGAAAAAGGCAAAATGTACCACTGGTGTGCCAACATGAAGGGCGGCAAAAAGAAAACAAATGAATCTGTGGGATTTACACAGATGCCACATCAGCAAATAGCCACTGTGGCACAAGACAAATTTTCTAAATTGTATCCAGGCATCAAACTCTACGGTAAAACCACAGTAGAGGGTGTAGGCTTATCAACACAAAAAGGCGGTGCTGGCGAAGCCAGTGCATTTGCTGGAGGCAACGTTCAGCATGGTGAATTTTATCTTACAGTGAATGCCTATGCTGAAGGCAACGCTATGATTGTTGTCATTGAAGATGCCACTGCTGGCAAGTACAAAGGTGCTGCCAGTGCTGTTATCGAAAGTTTGTTTGAAGCAGGCGAAAGATTATACAAAACCAACACAAGAGAATTGGTAGTCAATAACAATGCCAATTATGATGCATGGTCAAGTATTGCTGATCGCTTAGGCGCGGAATTAGTGTAAGGTGTGCGGTGATGTTTAATGAAACTCGCCTGCCAATTCGTTGTTGCCCAGATGAAAAATACGGAAAGTCATCAGGTTCTTCAATCCACATCAGTCCGTATTGCAACCGCACTAGGTATTTACCGCAATGAGAATTAGTGAGATAAACTTCCCCGACGAATTGAATGTAAGTGATCAACTACAGGATTACTTTTTTAAACGCGGATATCAACTGGCAGGAGAAGGACGCGATCAATTGGCTTTTCTTAGTCCTAGAAATACTGTGGTCAAGGTATTGGGCATTGGAGAAACCGAGCGCGAAGACATAGTCAAAAACTATGTGGAATTTTTTGTACAAAATCAACACAATCCTTACTATCCTAAAATTTACAACACTGGTAATTTTACAGTCAACGACGAAACTTATTTTGTTTACGAAATGGAGTATTTAAATTACGTGTCCGACGAAGAAGAAGTGCTGGAATACATAGAAGATTTGATGAATGCTGTGCCTCGCGGCGAACAGGCACTACGAGCATTTCAACAAAATCGTCCATTGCCCAAGTCTTTACCGGCGGATGAAGTTCGTGGACTGGTGCAGGCAACATACGAACTTGAATCGGCCATTGGCGGACAAGCACCCTTGGATTTAAGCATGATTGAAAACATACGCCGTCGTAACAACGGGCATTTGGTTATTATGGATCCTTACAGCCTATGAGAGCCAGTGAATTTGTAAAAGATTTTAAAGGCATAGACTTGTCGCTGGAAATACAAAAAGACGACGAGTACGTGGATGACGACGACACAGAAAATCAAGTTGTTGTTGTGCGAGCCTCTAGCAACGGTCGAGAACTAGGGCATGTATTGTTCCTTATGAGTTATGATGGTCAGGGTCTGATTCTTAATCCTCAAGATTTGGAAGTTGATGAACGTTATCGTGGACAAGGTATCGCTCAAACCATGTATGACTTTGTAAAGAGCAAGGGCTATAGAATTCGTCGTAGTGGTCAACAAACCGATGCAGGTGCAGCATTTTGGCAAAAACATCGTCCTGGACAAAATATATGGGAGCAGGTAGAATCCAAACAGGCCACAGCCCAGCAGGTCTTGGACTACATTAACCAAACACATCACGAACCTTTTGAACCTGGTGGCAAAATGACCAACGCTGTGTTGGCACATCCGCATTGGGAACTGGTTCAAGTGCCACTATTAAACTTGAACATACCCGATGAAGAATACGACGATGTGGAGTACGATGAATACGAGTCTGATCCTTATGGAAGAGTTATGACCATAGAACCCGGTCATGCTGGCGAAATCAGCCAGCAATTGGTAGATCGTTATCCTATTGTGATAGATGCAGATAGATACATCATTGACGGTAATCACCGAGCCTGGGCTGCAAAATACTTACTGAAACGTGATTATATCCAGGCCTGGAGACCTGTAAACAAGAACACACCTTAGGACCGTACTTGTTACGGTGTGTGTGCCCGGCTGCTGGGCCGGTACATTGGGAGTCGTGCCCCGTGCGATGTACCGAAAGTGAGCAACTTTTCCAAAATACTCTTGCTTTTACAATTAAATAATGTATAATATGCTTTTCAACTAGGAGAATCAAATGGCATCACGTATGTTTAGCGCCGAACAAAAGGCCAAACTCAATCAAATCATCAACGAAGGCATGGCTGTACTCACCGAAATTGAAGACCTCAATGCAGGACTCAATGACACTGTTAAGGCTATTGCAGAAGAATTAGAAGTCAAACCAGCCATTCTTAAAAAGGCCATCAAGATTGCTCAAAAATCAAAATTGGGTGAAACCAATGATGATCACGAAACACTGAATGATATTTTAGAAACAGTGGGCAAAACACTGTAATGTTTCAATTTGGCGACTGGCTTTACGCTACCTGGGAATACATAAAAAAGGATTATCGAGAGTGGCCTTTGCGTTTTTGCGCCGAGGTCTTTTCTTGGGCCTGTAGTGTGGTCAGTGCCATTATATTTGCTGTGAGTGTGCCTGACATACCTGTGGTACCACTCTACAGCATTTTTATCAGTGGTTGTTTGGCAGCAGCATGGACCTGTTGGACACGTGGTAGTTTTGGCTTGTTGGCCAATTACGCCTTTCTTACCCTGATCGACACTGTTGGTTTGATTAGATTCATAATCAAAACTTCATCCTAGGCCTTGCTTAAAGATAAGTAAGATAGTATAATACACAGAGTCGCTGGCTTAACCAGCATGTAGAGCAGTGCAGGCTCAAAGTTGCACACACTGGAGAAAAAATGTCATACGTTGACGCATTGTTTGATCGCGAAAAAGATCGCATACACGTGGTAGAGAGAGTTGATGGAGAGCGTGTATACAGAGAATACTCAGCCAACTATGTGTTTTACTATGATGATCCACGTGGTAAGTTCCGCACTATCTTTGACACGCCTGTAAGTCGTTTTGCTACTCGCAACGGCAAAGAATTTCACAAAGAACAAAGAATCAATTCTAATAAACGCTTGTGGGAAAGTGATATCAATCCCATATTCCGTTGCCTGGAAGAAAATTATCTAGGCGCCAATTCCCCCAAACTACAAACAGCCTTTTTCGATATTGAGGTCGACTTCGACCCTGAACGTGGCTATTCCAAACCTGAAGATCCTTTCAATCCCATAACAGCCATAAGTGTGTACTTAGACTGGATGGATCGTCTTGTGACCTTGGTTGTACCACCCAAGAGTTACAGTTGGCAAACTGCTGATGAAATTTGTCAACAGTACGAAAACTGTTTTTTGTTTGAACGTGAAGAAGATCTACTTAACACATTTCTTGATCTGATTGAAGATGCTGACATCTTGTCAGGTTGGAACAGTGAAGGTTTCGATATTCCTTACACTATCATGCGTATCAATCGTGTGCTCAGCAAAGATGACACACGCAGAATGTGCTTGTGGGGTCAGTTCCCCAAACAACGCACATTTGAACGCTTTGGTGCCGAAAACTTGACGTTTGACTTGATTGGTCGTGTGCATATGGACTATATGCAATTGTACCGCAAGTACACATACGAAGAACGTCACAGTTACAGCCTAGACGCCATTGGTGAATACGAGGAGTGCGGTAGCAAGGTTGCTTACGAAGGCACCTTGGATCAATTGTACAACAAAGATTTTCCCAAGTTTATTGACTATAACAGACAAGATACCATGCTCTTGGCCAAGTTAGACAAGAAACTGAGATTCTTGGATCTGGCCAACGAACTAGCACACGACAATACTGTGTTATTGCAAACAACCATGGGTGCTGTGGCTGTGACAGAACAGGCCATTATCAATGAAGCACACAGTCGAGGATTAGTTGTACCTAACAGGAGAAACAGAGATGATCAAGGAGAAACCCAAGCGGCAGGTGCCTATGTTGCTTATCCCAAAAAAGGCATGCACGAATACATCGGCGCCATCGACCTCAACTCGCTCTATCCCTCGACTATTAGAGCCCTCAACATGGGCCCGGAAACCATTGTTGGACAACTCCGGACAACAATGACTGATCACTATATTCGGGAAAAGATGGCCGCAGGGTCAAGTTTTGCCGACGCCTGGGAAAACATGTTTGGTACCTTGGAGTATCAGGCAGTCATGGCCGGAGAAATAGGAACAGAAATTACCATAGACTGGGAGGCTGGCGGATCAGATGTGCTTAGTGCTAAGGATGTTTGGCGACTGATTTTTGACAGCAATCAACCCTGGACTCTCAGTGCTAATGGTACTATATTTAAATTTGATGTCAAGGGCATTGTACCTGGATTGCTGGAGAGATGGTATGCTGAACGAAAAGAAATGCAAGCAAAAAAGAAAGCCGCAGAAACACCGGAAGATAAAGCGTTCTGGGACAAGCGTCAACTTGTTAAAAAAATTAATCTCAATTCGCTCTATGGCGCTATCCTCAACCCGGGTTGCAGGTTCTTTGACCAAAGGATTGGCCAATCTACAACGCTCACTGGCCGTATCATTGCGAAGCACATGGACAGCCACGTCAACGAAGCCATTACGGGCAAGTATGATCACGTCGGTGAAGCGATCATCTACGGGGACACGGACTCGGTGTATTTCTCAGCCTGGCCGCAAATTAAAGAGGAAGTAGCCGCTGGTCGCATGGAGTGGAACAGAGAAATCTGCGTACAGTTATACGATACCATTGCTGATAGTGTCAATGCCAGTTTCCCGGCCTTCATGGAACGTGCTTGTCATTGTCCCAGAGACATGGGTGCAATCATACAGGCTGGACGTGAACTGATTGCTTCAAAAGGCTTGTTTATTAAAAAGAAACGATATGGTGTGTTAATTTTTGACATGGAAGGTGTGCGTCTAGACACACACGGCAAGCCGGGCAAAATGAAAGCCATGGGACTAGACTTGAAGCGATCAGACACTCCCAAGGTAGTGCAGGATTTCTTGAGCGAACTGCTCATGGATGTGCTCACTGGTGCCACACGTGAAAGTGTGATTGAAAAGGTACGTGAATTCAAATTGCTGTTTGCTGGTAGACCTGCCTGGGAAAAGGGAACACCCAAACGTGTGAATAACTTGACCAAATACACAGCCGAAGAAGAACGACTAGGCAAAGCCAACATGCCCGGCCATGTGCGAGCAGCTATGAACTGGAACAGACTTAAAAAAATGCACGGCGACAATTATTCCACTGCCATCGTGGATGGAATGAAAACCATTGTGTGCAAACTCAAAGAAAATCCACTGGGATTAACCAGTGTAGGTTATCCCACAGATGAAACACACATTCCGCAATGGTTCAAAGACTTGCCATTTGATGATAGTACCATGGAATCGACTATTGTGGATCAAAAGGTAGAAAACTTGCTGGGTGTGTTGGATTGGCGTATCAGCGAAAACACAGATATTAAAACCACATTTGACGACCTGTTTAGTTTTGAGTAAATCATGAAAACACTTACCGAACTTGTTCGAATTAGAGAAAATCTACAAGAAGTGTATGTGACCGATCCTATCACGGAATTGGTCAATGATCTCAAGACAAAAATTTGCTCTATTGGACAAGAAACTGTTATTACCGATGCTGGCGACACTGTGTTGGAATTAGACAAAGATCTAGATAGAATTCATGCAGATTTGAAATTTTGTCGGGACCGATTTGACCTGGCCATTGATCGTTTAAATCAACAGATTCTAAGAGAGTCGCAAAAATTCTACACAGACAATTACAGTTTGGAAATCAGAGTAGAATCTGAGGCTGTTGATATCATAAGAAAAATACGTGTGATGACCTTGAGTGACTCGCTCAAACAAACAATTGTCAATCGTTTGCAGTTTCATACCTCGTGGAAATACCCTGCCTTGGAAATTGGTTGCAGAGATGGAGAATGGACCAAATACATGGTGGCTGCAGATCCTTTGTATCTGACCGATCACTACAGAGATTTTTTAGAATCTACAACAAAAGATTTCACTCCTGAATATCAACGACGAGTTAGACCTTACTTAGTCAAAGACACCAACTTTTCTGCACTGCCACAGGCACAAATGGGCTTTGTGTTTTGTTGGAACTTTTTAAATTATCGTAGCCTGGACACCATCAAAGAGTATCTCAAGTCTGTGCGTGATCTGTTGAGACCCGGTGGCGTGTTTATGTTTAGTTACAACAACGGAGACAGGCACGAACAGGCTGGCTATGCTGAAGGACATTGGATGAGTTACATGCCCAAAAGCATGCTGATTCCCATGTGCGAAAGCCTGGGCTACGAGATCTTACACAGCGAAGATATAAGAAATCAAGGTACTGCTGTGAGTTGGCTTGAAATTCGAAAACCTGGCACTTTAGAAACGGTTAAAGCACATCAAGTGTTGGGCGAAATAAAAAGACGAGACCATTGACTTTTTCTAAATACATCTTTACAATTACTACACTTACGGAGAATACACTATGATTGATCATTTAAAAGATATTGTACAACACACTTATGGCTTAGGCGTTATTAACATGCTCAAGGTAACCGGTGATGCTACCAGCACCAGCATCAATGCGTTTGACCAAGCAACCAAGACTGTGGTTTTGAACGCAGAGTTCAAGGCACCCATTGCTGAATTCCAAGGTGTTTTTGGCATGCCAAACCTGGATCGCTTGAACACTATTTTAAACATTCCAGAATACAAAGAAGGCGCCAAGATCAGTATCAACAAAAGCACAGACCCAGAAGGCAACGAAGTGCCCAGCGGTGTGCATTTTGAAAACAAAACTGGCGACTTCAAAAACGATTATCGCTTTATGACCACGGCTGTTATCAATGACCAACTCAAGAATGTCAAAATGAAACAGGTCAAGTGGGGTGTTGAAGTAACACCAAGTGCATTGAGTATTCAAAAACTCAAATTTCAAAGCCAGGCACACAGCGATGCCACAGTGTTTACCAGCAAGACTGAAAACGGCGAACTAAAGTTTTTCTTTGGTGACGTTTCCAGTCACGCAGGTTCATTTACATTTGAAAAAACATCAGGCACTTTGGCCAAACAACTGCATTGGCCTGTGAGTGTGGTAAACAGTATTTTGAGTTTGCCCGGAGACAAAACATTCAAGATCAGTGACGAAGGTGTGGCAGAAATCACAGTGGATTCGGGTCTTGCTGTGTATCGATACATGTTGCCTGCACAAACCAAGTAATGCAAGAGGCTGTTAGACACGGTTATGTTCTGGGCGGAGGTTTACGTAGCCCAGATAAACAACACTTTTACCTGGGCATTCCCAAAAATGCCAGTACGTACCTGTCTAACACACTACTAGCCAATGCATGGCACTATCATACCTTGGGTGACGACAGTGACAAGATCACACATGCCATTGTTGTACTAAAAGATCCCATGGATCGTTGGGTCAGTGGCGTTGGCACTTATATCACTAGTTGGATCTTGGGACCAGGATATGGCAGTGATCACTTTGTTAAAAATTACAACGATTTGTCTGAACGACTGCTGTTTGAAACCTTGATACTGGATGACCATACAACACCGCAGGTTCGATATGTCCAACAACTTGAACAATTATTGCCGGGCATACCTGTTACATATTTTAAATTAGATCCGCATGTGATCGAAAACATTGGCGATTGCATTGGGCAACCATTGAAAATGCCTGCAGTCGATTCAAATATTTCAGAAGATCATTACGATCAACGAGTTGTAACTAGTTTTATAAAAAATCGAATACTCAATGATTTTACGCTAAAAGCCAAGGTGGTTGCTAGATTTCAAGAAGACTACGATTTTATTAACCAAACACAATTTTACTATGAGCCAAGACAACTTAACTGCTAAACAATCAGACTATGCTGTGTTTCTTCCAGCCATATCGGGTTTCTATGCCACGTTCATAGGCAAACAACGCAACGAAAATTACGTGGATCCTGCACGTTTTCCGCAGGGCCTAACTGATATGGAACAGATGAACTGGTTGAATGATCAGAAAGCACTGTTTCCGTACAAGTGGTCACTTTACTCCGGTGGTCACGCCAACCTTGATCTCACCAAGCAGGACTGGAGTGAGGACATGGTTCGCAATCGCGACCCAAACACACTAATCCTAGGCGACTCTGGTGGATTCCAGATTGCCAAAGGGTTATGGGAAGGCGATTGGAAAGCAAATTCAGGATGCCCGAAGGCCCAGCGAAAACGCGAACAGGTTTTGGCTTGGCTGGACGGTATTGCTGACTATGGAATGATTCTTGATATTCCAACTTGGGTCATACACGACAAAAATGCCAGTGCCAAGTGCGGTATTAAAACTTTGCAACAGGCTGTGGATGCCACCAAGTTCAACAATGAATACTTTATGCGACATCGTAAAGGTGTCAAGAATGGTGGTGCCCGGTTCTTGAACGTGTTACAAGGTGCTAATCATCCTGATGCTGATCGTTGGTACGAAATCATGAAAGAGTACTGCGATCCACAAAAATACCCCGACACACACTTTAATGGTTGGGCCATGGGTGGCCAGAACATGTGTGATGTACACTTGATCTTGCGCAGACTGGTTACCTTGCGGTACGACAATTTGCTACAAGAAGGCATACACGATTGGATGCACTTCCTGGGCACCAGCAAACTGGAGTGGGCTGTGTTGCTGACAGTTATTCAACGGAATATTAGAAAATATGTTAATCCTTCTTTCACTATTAGTTTTGATTGTGCTTCGCCGTTCTTGGCAACAGCAAATGGGCAAGTCTACTTCGAAAATGTCTTCCCAGACAACGGTAAGTGGAGTTACAGAATGGCTCCAAGTGCCGATGATAAAAAATATGCCACAGACACACGCAAGTGGTCAGATGGTGTAGTTGCCGATGGCATATACAGCAACTGGCAAAACAGTCCCATCAGTGATCTATTACAAATGAAAGATATTTGTATCTACAAGCCCGGCGACCTAAATAAGAATGGCAAAGAAGGAAAAACGTCATGGGACAGTTTCAGTTATGCCTTGCTAATGGGTCACAATGTTTGGATGCACTTGACAGCAGTACAAGAAGCCAACAGACGTTTTGATGCCGGTGCTCATCCAGCCATGATGCGTAGTTCAGGTCCTGGTGGCGAGTACTTTGAAGATTTGGTAGAGGCCATATTTGCTGCACCAGACAAACAAACTGCCATGGACATTATTGATACCTACAGCAACTACTGGATGGAGATTGTGGGCACTCGTGGGTTTAAAGGCAAAAAAGCACTCAACGGTAATGCCATGTTTGATCAATTGTTTGAAGTCGAAGGTGACGAACATGTGATCGAGACCGAACCCGAAATTGAATTTGATGAATCACGACTTGAACACTTAGGAGAGTAAAATGGGCAATTGGGGCAATCATTTAACACAGTTAGAAGAAGAACATCGCCGTTTGGACAAACAAATTGATGGGTTAGAAAGCAGTGGTGTGTACGGTGATGATCATTTGGAAATTTTGAAGAAACAACGGTTGCTTTTAAAAGATCAAATTGCTAAAATAAAGCAACAACATAATATCACATAATAACATGAACAGACCCGGACACGAACAGGTAGATTTTTTTGTTGGCGAAGAGGTAGAACACAGCCCGGCACATGGGCACCGCACACTTTTTGTGGTAGGTGTTCAAGACAGCACTCAAATAATGAACTTGGCACGGTCCAACCGTTGTAGTCACGTCTATTTTGGTGCCAATCAAAGTTTTCCCCGACTAGACGTCAATGATGCAGATGGTTGGCGTCCATGGGAACGCATGATCCAGGACTGCCTCGACAACGGATTTTTATGTACACTGGATTTGGATGTGAGTTGTACCGAAGGACTGGTTGAAAGTGCCTTGGTAGAGTACAACAATTTCATACCCATGATTTCGGTTAAATTGCCCTATGTACAAATGCTGGGTTACAATGCTACAATCAAACTAGATGACAAGGATTTTATGGCTACCAATCCCGGAGTTTGGTGTCATAGTTTACATGAATTACGTGACCGTAAGGTGTTTACAGATTGGTCAAAATATACCAAAGACGAAACAGTCAAATAATCAGGAGATATTGTGGCAACTAAAAAACAAAACAACGAACCAAAAATAACTCGCGGCAGTCACAGCATTCGTACAGAATATGCCGATGGTCGTGTGGAATTTGAAACTATCTGGGAAGATTTGGTCAATGATGTAAATGCCGCATTAAACGAATATGCCAAGACCAAATCAGCAACAGATTCTGTTCCTGTTAAAAAATCTTCAACCAAACGCAAAGCACAAAAATGAATCAAGAACAAAGAGAAACCATTGAGCGAATCAAATCTGCCGCACAACGACAAATTTGGGTCACCTTTCAACGAGAAGGCATTCACTGCTATCCAGCGGCAGCCACAGATCCAGCCTTATGCACAGCAGGAGAGTACGATGTATCGTTTCTTGCCAATCCTCATCGCCACATGTTTCATTTCCGGGTGTGGATCGATGTGTTCCACAATGATCGGGACATCGAGTTCATCCAGTTCAAACGATGGCTCGAGTCGCTGTATTCAAGTTCGAATTCCGTTCTAGAACTAGACTGGAAAAGTTGTGAAATGATTGCCGATGATCTATATCTCAAGATAGCCGAACGCTATCCCAATCGTAATGTTTCAATTCAAGTGGCCGAAGATGGCGAGAACGGTTGCTTGATTCATTATAATCTCACTCGCCCTAATCTTTCAATTGTAATCTAAGGAGTAGCAAAATGGCCCAAGAATGGCTAAAAAAGTATCTTCGTATGAAACCCGAAGTGGAACAAATCTTTGAAGATTTGGAAGTGTATCATCAATTTTGTAAGGACTATGGTTATCCTTACGATGAGCGTGATCTCTATCACGAGCGTGGTCCTTACGGCGAATACTTGAAAATGGTTCGTGGTCGTGAACCATGGGATCAATGGCGTACTCCCAAGCGTGATCGTACCAACTTCAAACCACGCGATACTGCGTGGAAACCTAGATCTTATTAAGGATAAATTATGATGGCTGTAAGAGAACCAGATCAGGCAGACTTTGATTTAGAAAAACTGTTTGAAATGATGGACGAAGCACTGACCAGTCAAGATCCTCGTATTCAAAATGCTCTGCGTGGTTTGCTGACCATTGTTGAACTCACACGCACTCAAGACGATGGACGCATGGCCATAGAAACCAGTCACGGTCCGTTACGTCAGATCCAAGAAGATTTAAAGCACCTGACTCGACGCCTAAATAATCTCGAAGGCGAAGTAAGACAGCGTGGTACTTATGTTCCGCCGTCACAGCCAAATCCCTATACAAATCCAGGCAGTCCCTACAGTGGACCTGCACTTCCGCCGGGTGCCTGGTGGGGGCCTGATCCCAATGCACCCAGATCTTTGTGCAAAACAGATTCTGACAAGTGAGACTATATAAGATGAGAAAATTATGGTACATGGGCCTAGAGCCCTATAAAGCACGCTACACTCTACAACTACAAGAGTGGAATCGTGCTGTGTTTGAACGTCGTGGTATCAACTACGAAATCGTTCCAGGAGAAACACTCAGCAACGATCAGGCCATTGTAACAGGTCAAGTGCTGGACGCACACGGTCGCACTTACTTTGGTATGAGTCAGTTGATGAATCTTGTTAAACGAATGAAAGCAGGAGAAGTCACTAATGAAGATGTTATCTACTTTGAAGATATGTTTCAGCCAGGGATTGAAAGTCTCCCTTATATTTTGGATCAAATTGATCCTGCTCACCGCCCTCGTATTGCCGTTCGTTGCCTTGCTCAATCGATCGACCCTGATGATTTTGTACACGTCTGGGGCATGCAAAAGTGGATGGGCCTCTACGAAAAGATGGTGGACTCGTTTGCGGACATAGTACTTGCTTCAAACGAAGAAATGGTCATGCACATGAAAATAGCCGGCTGGGAAGCCCCCATCTACAACATCTCCGGGCTGGCGTTCGGCAAAGATGAAGTCCGTGCAAGAGTCGCAGGCGAATTGAAACCATTTGATCAACGTGCCATGCGTGTGGGTTTTGCTGCACGTTGGGACCAGGAAAAGCAACCAGACTTCTTTATGGACATCATCGAAGCCTGGCATAGTTGTCCGCACTTGCCCAAGGTAGAGTTTGCTGTGTTTTCGGGCAGTAAATTAAAAAGCAATAACAACAGTTACATGGCTCGTACACGAAAGTTGCAGTCCGAAGGCAAATTGGTTATCTACGAAGATCTGGAAAAAAATGACTATTATGCATTGTTAAATGATACTCGTGTATTGTTCAACTGTGCATTGCAGGATTGGGTTTCTAACACAGTGAGCGAAGCAGATACTTTGGGTGCTAACGTGCTGTATCCGGCCTATAGATCATTTCCAGAAACATTCAGCAATGATCATGAACGCTTGTATGTGCCTTGGAGTTATGCAGATGCCATGACCAAGTTAGAAAAACTGTTACAGGCACCGCACAGTCATCAAGGCTTGATTTCAGATTGGACCAATGGTACCATTGATCGTATTTGTGATATCTTGGAAGGCTCAGGCGAGCAGTGGCGTAGAGATTCAGTAGACTATCGTCGTCACACTCACACAAGCAAATACTAATGAGTGAAGTAATCAAAGCACCAGGCGGTCCTTATACCTTAGAGTCCGAAAACAAACCCAATACCATTACACTAAACTGCGGATCAGACGAGATGCTACGTATAACGTCAGATGGATTTTGGGTGCGTGGCGTTCAAGTGCCGCAGGATGACCAAGAATCACAAATAGTGTATAATGCTTTTAAACAATGGTTGGCCTGGACAACCTTGAACAGGGAATATTAAAATGGTAAAGAAAAACAAAGATATTACAGCAGAAGAACTGATTGCAGTTCTTAAATTCACACCCATTCGGGTGCGTATGTTGATTCAAGGCTACGGTGGCGAGTGCTATGCTGGTCGTGTGGATCGTAAAATCTACGAATACTTTAAACAGCAACGCATCGACATTGAAGAATATGCTTCGGCCTGGGATGATCAATTTAACATACCAGATGATCTTCAACCGTTTCCTGCTGGTGCTCCGTTTGAATGTAACAATCTGTTTCAAGCATCAGGTGCAGAACTTTCTGAACTCAACGAGATTCGACTAGAAAACGCCGACACTGGAGAAACTATCTGGGTACACAATATGAGTTGGAGTGATCTGGAAGACCACGGTGTTGTTGTTGACGAATTTGATAACGTTGACTTTGATGATTTAGACGAAGGCGAAGTAGTGTTTTGGGGAGGTCAAGGCGAAAAGGGCTGTTTCTTTGATGCTGAGTTTACATTAACTGAGCCGTTTGATCCCAAGAAGTTAAACATCAAATTTGAAACCTGCGATGGTTGGCACATTGTAAACTATGTAGAATACGATGGGGAAGATCTTGACGGGTCAGGCGGTTATTCAACCACAGGTAAATGGGCAGAATCCAAATGGGTCTTGGGCGGTGATGAAGAAGGATACGACCCAGTGGCATTGGACGATCGCGAGGACGAAGGTCTTACTTGGGACACAGCAACAGACGGATTAAAAGCACTCGAAGATGCAGTGGGAGAGTTGCAAGCAGAGTTTGGTAGCACGGACGAAGAGTGGGATCCGGCCGAAGAACTAGATAAAATTATTGCACCATATCAAGTCACTGATTGGTTTGACAAAAAAGTTAAACCTGTACACGTGGGCGATTACGAATGCGAATTTGTGATACCAACTTGGCCTTGGCCCGCTCAACGCATGTGCGAGTGGACCGGCAAATCCTGGAAAGAAGCCACCGGAGATCGAGTCAAAGGCGATTTTAAATGGCGTGGACTCAAGGAAAAAGCACAATGATGGCAAAACCTCAGGATAAAATAGGCAGTTGCGGATGTGGACGTAGCCCAACAGGCGACTGTTGTGGGTGGCATGCTTTGTCAGAAAGCGAATATCAACAACGTTTGTCTGAATACAACGAAGCACAGCAACAGATACAAAAACAAGATGAACTAGAACAGTATCGTCAACAGGCCATGAGCCTGTGGTTCGACAACGGTGGTTCATGTACCGGTGCTCAACCACCCGGTACCAACAAAATTTAATTAAGGAGATTAGAATGACAATAACTTATGCATCAGCCAGCGAAATCAATTCACGCATGATCAGCGTGTATAACAACATGTTCTTGGCCGTTGTCAACAGCCTGTTGGTCAGTATGTTAGTGGCGTCAAGCCCGGCTCTCATGCAATTTTTATTCACAGGATTTGTAAAATGGATTGTGATTTTTGCACCATTGGTGGTGATCTTGGCCATGACCTGGGTTATGGAAAAGGCCACTCGAACCGAAGCACAGGTCATGTTACATGTGTTTGCGGCCTTGATGGGTGTGAGTTTTAGCACCATATTTGTGGTATTTACTACCACTAGCATTGTAAGTGCATTTATGGGTGCCGCTGTGCTGTTTGCTACTATGAGTCTATGGGGATATTTTACTAAACAGAGTTTGGAAAGTTGGGGATCATTTTTGTTGGTGGGCTTGATTGCAGTGGTTGTTGCCAGCATTGTAAATGTATTTTTAGGCAGTTCGGCATTGGCCATGGTTGTGTCGGCTGTGAGCATTATTGTGTTTCTTGGTCTCACTGCCTACGACACACAAAATATTCGCAATGCTGTGTCTGTGGCTGATGCAGATGGCAAAATCGAAGTTGCTAGTGCATTGAGTTTGTATTTGAATTTTATCAACCTATTTTTGAGTTTGTTACAACTGTTTGGCAACCGAAAGGACTAACATGTGGGACGATGACGGCATAGATTACGGAGACGAGGACGCATAATGGCCAAACTATACAGAATCACACCATTGGAAAAGAAATCCGTGGAATTTTTTGTTGATGTATTTGAGCGCCGGCCCGATGGGAGTATTCGCGGCTTTGATGTCACAGAAACCTGGCGTTGGGGTCAAGGATTCCGTGAAGAAGATGAACCGGTGTATGACACTGAAACCGATCGTGTGCATTGTAGGCCCGAACTGGGTTGGGGTTGTGAACTGGACGATCTGTGTTCAGTGTATGTGAACTTTAGTGACGGCTTCACCGATGAAGAAAAAGAAGAAATTGAAGCCATATTGCGTTGGGAACGTGAGGACGAAGATGGCCGCTGTGGTACTGCTTGGCTGTATGATGGTGATCATAATTGGGAAATCGAAGACGACCATGTGGCCATATTGGGTCCAGTAAAGATTGACTTGATTGACGAAGATGCGTACAATGAAATTGTTGAAGAAAATATTGAACCAACCAAGTTAGAACCTTCCACAGGTTGGCCATTCCCCACAGAGGAAAAATGAATAAAATAGTGGTAACAGGAGGATGTGGTTACATTGGTAGCCACGTTGCTCGTGCATTCAAACAAAACGGTGATCACGTGGTTGTGATTGACCGTGTTCAGCGTGATCACACCCTCAAAGATCTTGACGGCTATCTAATAGCAGATTTTGTCAGTGATCAGGCATTGAGTTATATTGCCATGCAGGAGCCCGATGTGATTGTGCATTGTGCTGGTACTAGTTTGGTAGGTCCGTCAATGACCGATCCAGCCGAGTACTACGAAAATAATGTGATCAAAACTGTTCGTTTGATGGACGTAATCAAGGGCATGAAAAAACGTCCTGCAGTGATGTTTAGTTCCAGTGCTAGTGTGTATGGTATTCCAGAAGTAATACCGATTGAAGAGTCGGCTAAGAAAAATCCCATCAGTCCATATGGCAGTACTAAACTAACAGACGAAATGATTTTGCAGGACTATGGACGTGCATACGGAATTGATACTGTAATTTTTAGATACTTTAATGCCGCAGGAGGCATGCCAATTACTTACGATCTTGGACAGGAGCCTGGCGCCACACACATTGTGGCTCGTGTGTTAGAAGCCAGTATTTCTGGTCGAGCATTTACTATCAATGGTGATGACTACAACACCAAAGACGGCACTTGTATTAGAGATTATGTACATGTTTGGGATATTGCACAGGCTCATGTGCGTGCCGCAGGCTATGTTGATAGAATGGCTCCCAATGATCCAGCAGTGGTTAGTAGAACTGCTATACAGTGCGTGTTTAACTTGGGCACAAACCAAGGAACCAGCAATAAAGAAATTGTAGATTACGTTGCTGAAAAATATGGACTTACATTTGTCAATTATGGGGAAAGACGATACGGAGACCCAGACATTTTAGTTGCTGACGCCACTCTGGCTGTGGCGGAATTAGGATGGACGCCACAATTTAGCAAGATAAGTACTATTATAGACTCTGCCTATCAATGGTATACCCGCAATAATTAATGTATCAATATGCCGAACTAGTTCACTGGATGAAAAACCAGGATCGTATGAAGATCCTGCCGGCTCAGGTTGACATAGACCTAACCAATGTTTGTAATCAAGACTGTTACTACTGCAACTCAGCAGACTTTCGTGCTGAAAAACCTGTGCAGAAAAAATACACAGAATACATCACTCTACTAGATAAACTTGCTGGTTGGCGAGCACACTCACCCAACAGTTACGGTACCACACATACCATTACCTACCCTGGTGGTGGAGAACCCACTGTGTTGGTCAACTACGAACAGGTTATTGAACACACTTTGGACCTGGGTTTTCTAACCAGTTTGACCACAAACGGTAGCAATCTAGATCGACTGTTAGACACAGTTGCCGTAGACAAATTGCACAAGATGGCCTGGATCGGCATAGACATTGATGCTGGTACAGAAGATCTTTATGAACAAATACGTCGTAGCCTAACTGCCAAGAGTTTGTTTCGCAAGGTATGCGACAATGCACGCGGCTTGATCGAGGCCGGCGTTAATGTAGACTTCAAGGCCTTGATAAATCCCTTAAACGACACCGAAGAGGCCATGAATGACCTGTTTAAGTTGGTGTCTGAACTGGGCGGACGTATGCTTTACTTCCGTCCTGTTATCATTGACAATCAAGCCTATCCCATTACTGAACAAACCATTGCCAGATTAGAACGGTACAGTCAGTTATATCGACTACCTTACTGGGCTAACCAAAACAAAACACTTCCACGCAATTATAAAAAATGTCATCAAATGTTTCACTTTCCTGTGTTCTGTGCAGATGGCAAAATCTATATCTGCTGTGAAGGCAAAGGTAATCCGCAATTTGAGTTAGCCAATTGGGATTCAGGAGACTTTCGTGATGCCTGGTTAAATCCACGTCACTATGAAATATACAACCGAACACGTGTGGAGTTTTGTGCTCCGTGTCGTCCCAATCTCAGCAACATACAAATACAAAACATCTTAGACAATCCCAAATCTATAGAAACCTTATACCTATGATACATTTTCCTGTTATTGAACTGATAGACCGTTTGGCTATAGCCGACGTCAAATTCAAACGCACCGGCGCCAACAAAGAAGAACTGACCTGGTACATGAATCAGGCCACACAGTTGGATTTAAAATCTGTGGAAGATCTGTACATGAATCTTGTGGCCATACACAATCAAATATGGGAACTAGAAGCACAATTAAAAACTGGTCGAGAAGCCGAGTTGCCCTTGGAAGAAATCGGACGTCGTGCCATTGCCATACGCGATCACAACAACAAGCGTGTGGCCATTAAAAATTCCATTGCTGAAAGACTTGAATGCTCAGTGCGTGAAATCAAACAGGATCATTTGTCTGAATGAATATCACAGATTATCGCGAACCCTTTGACGCTGTACTAGACTTTGAACGTGCTGTGGCTCACTATACTGGGGCTCCTTATTGCGTTACTACTGACTCTTGCACACATGCTATTGAAATAGCGTTTAGACTGACCTTTGACAACAACATGGTCATGTTTCCTGCAAAAACTTATCTCAGTGTGCCAATGACCATGCACAAGTTAAACATTCCTTACATGCTCACAGATGAAGCATGGTCTGGAGAATATCAATTCCAAGGCAGTAAAATATGGGACAGTGCAAGACGATTTGATCGCCACATGTATAGAGATGGTCAAATACAGTGCATCAGTTTTGGTCGAACCAAGCCACTACAAATAGGTCGTGGCGGTTGCATACTAACAGACAATCGAGAGTTTTATCAGGCTGCCAGTCGCATGAGAATGGATGGCCGAGACATATTCAAATACAAACCCTGGTCCACACAAGGCACATTTGACGTGGGATTTCACTACTACATGAAGCCAGAAGATTGTGTTGCAGGATTAAATTTACTACTAGACAAAAAATTCACACCACAGGTACCAGAGTTTTACAACTACCCTGACTGTAGAACTGTTGCCATTAACAGTTACAACAAAATCAATATATAGAATTCAATTGAGATCTTGAAATCTTGCCTGAAGAATTTTTAGGTATTTTATCCACTTGTTCCAAATACACAGGAAAACATTGTTGTCCCATGCTCAGCAACAGATCTTTGATCTGCTGTTTGTTGTAAGGACCTGTGTACACACACTTGACTGCATCTGTGCCAAACACAGCCAGTTCTTGTAGGTCGGGCAAGGCCGCATACAACTTGTTTTCTAGACTCAAAGGATCTAATTTGTAGCCACGCACATTGATACGATCCACACTGCGACCCAGAATTCGAAAGTATCCTTTTTCATCCTGTTCGGCCAAGTCACCGGTGTCAAACCAGTCTGGTATGGCCACACTGGGTCCACGAATCAACAGTTTGTTCTGCTCTATTCTTGCTTCAACACCATCGGGTAAACCCACAGTGCCCATGCGCTGTTCACCTTCCAAGGGATTGGTTAGGCAGTGACTACAACTTTCAGTCATTCCAAAACTTTCCAACACTGGCACACCAAATCTGGATTTCATAGTGCTATACAAGTGTGGGCTTAGAGCCGCTGAAGCACTGCGAACAAAACGCAGATGTTTGAATTGCTGTTTTAACAACACTTTCAAGATGTCAGGAATACCAGTCAAAAAAGTAGGATGATGTTCAGAAACTTGGTTTATTTCATTTATGGACAAAAAAGTAGACTGCATGCCAACCCGACGAGTCATCCAATACATCATTTGTCCATGTGCGTGCCAAAGACTCATCACTCCAACATAACGATCGTTGGCAGTGATATTGTAACTTTGGATAATTTGATCACACACATGGTTGATTTGTTGCTCAGTAAAACTGTAAAATTTACTGTCGCCAGTGGTGCCTGAAGTGTACCAATAAACTTTTTCATTGGGATAGTCTCCACCATCGCGCTGTTGCACATTATCAGCGGTCACAAACAGACTCCAATCTGCGTTGTTCAATAGGTATTGATTTCGATCAGCCGTGGCCGCAGGATTCAGTATCATGATACTGTAATCTTTTTCATATAAGGGTATATAGTCCCAAGGATTGGGCACACAAATTACGGCTCGTTTCATTGAAATTTCAAGTGGTTTTTGGTATTTATGGTTTGGTACAGAAAATTAAAATAATTGTTGACACTCAGGTCTAAATATCATACAATAATACAACATAGGTCATCCTCGACCTTAACTCGGAGAATAGATGAGCACAAGCAAAGAACAAACTTTAGACGTATTAAAAACTGACAAATTGGTCATGGAAGCACCTTATCATCCTGGATACGAAGATGCTGTGGTTGATCATGGTCGTCCACTCAGTCAGGTAATCAGAGAAAACATGCGTGTTTCTGGCAAACGCTTCTGGGCTGGCGACAACATTTCAGAATATGTAACAGAAGAACAAAAAGCACAACTAATTGACGAGGCCACTCGGGCCTTTGAAAGTGTGTTAGATACATTGCTGATCGATCGTGAAAACGATCCCAACAGTCACGGCACAGCACGTAGATTGGCAAAAATGTATTTTAATGAAATCATGGCAGGAAGATACGAACCTGCTCCAGATGCAACGGCTTTTCCCAACGATTCAAAGGATAGATATGAAGGTATGCTTGTGGTTAGAAGTGAACTTCGCAGTATGTGTAGCCATCATCATCAGCCAGTGGCCGGTGTTGCTTATATTGGCATTATTGCTGCTAACAAACTTATCGGTCTTAGCAAATATACTCGTATTGCTCAGTGGTGCGCTCGTCGTGGAACACTACAGGAAGAATTGGCTAACGATATCACTAGAGAAATTGCCCGAGCCACAGGATCAGAAAACGTAGCAGTTTACATACAGGCCACACACGGATGTTGCGAAAATCGTGGTATCATGGCACACTCTAGTTTGACACAAACCACGGTACTCACAGGATCATTCAAATCAGATCCTAACACCAAAAAAGAGTTTTTCGACAACATTAAACTGCAACAGGAGTTTGCGCCAAGATGAGGTGGTTAAAACGACGAGTTAGACGTTGGTTAGACAACGACGACAGTATCGAATTAGCAGTGGTGTCTTCTCCTGTGGTGCGTGATGTTGACGTAGATGGTTTAAATTTTAATGTAATGTCAGCACAAGGTGGTACTATTGTACAGGTACGACACTATGATCGTAAAACTGATCGTAGTAATACTGTGACACATGTCATCCCCGACGGTGAAGAAATCAGTGAACGCATCGGACAAATAGTTAGTATGGAAATACTGAGATCATGATAAGAGATCTTAATAGCAGTTCGGATACTTGGATTCAGATCACCCAAGGCAGTAAGCCATACATCAATAATTACAACAATGCACAGGGAGTAGGCAATGTTAGGTACAACGTATCAACTCAGAGTCTGGAGGCCTATGACGGAAATAATTGGATAATGTTGTCTGGTTATGCCATGGTTGGAATCACTCCAAGAACTCAATGTGTACTAGAGTGGGCCGAAAAACGCATGATAGATGATCAGCGTATAGAACACATAATCAAAGATAATCCCACCCTAGAAGATGCTTATCAAACATATCAAGACGCCGCAGAAAAATTGCGTGTTTTGGTTACTTTATCTGAACCCAAAAATAATTAAAATGAAACTTTGTGATCTTGTGATTGCTGTGTTATTGGCCATTATTGTTGTTTTGGCTGTTATCTATCAATTTGGAGATCATGCAGATTTAGCACGTAAAAATTGCGTAAAAACCACGGCCAATGATGAACAATTGGCCGTATGTATAAGGAATATTAGATGAACAAAGTATATTACAGTGACAAGACAGTACGAGCATGGATCCACGACATTGTGCGAGCTATGAACGCCGATGAATTTCGACCTGACTATATTGTGGGACTAACACGTGGTGGTCTGGTGCCGGCTGTTATGCTCAGTCACTATCTAGATGTACCCATGCACAGCCTGGGTGTTAGCCTGCGAGACAATGTTGGACTAGGGCCAGAAAGCAATTGCTGGATGGCCGAAGATGCCTATGGATACCAGTCTGTAGATGAACAAGAGCCCAAGAAAATTTTGATTGTGGACGACATTAACGATTCAGGTGCTACACTGAACTGGATACGTGAGGACTGGCAATCTAGTTGTATTCCGGACGATACTGAGCGTTGGGACATGATCTGGGGCAATACCACACGTTTTGCTGTCATGGTCAATAACGAAGCGTCGGCGTTTAAAGATGTCAACTATGTAGGGCAGAGTATTAACAAATTAGAAGAACCCATCTGGTGTGTGTTTCCCTGGGAGGAGTGGTGGCGTTAAAACAGTTTTACCTAGATGAGAGTTTGGACTGGGACGTGACAATTTACAAAGAGTGGAACAGTTATCTAATCAAAGATGTTGTCACAGACGAAGATCTTGTTGAAGTAATCAAAGGCAAGGGCAAGTGTAGTATGACTGGCAGTGACGATGGGCCAGAATTCAAAGCCCTACGCAACCAATTGGAAGCAGACGGTTACATTCGATGCGAACGCAGTTGGTGGAACGGCGATCGAGTGTTGCGGGCATTTAAACTAAATGGCGTCACATTTCGAAAACACGATCAATTTGGTTGTGGTGCTTCTATGAAGCATCATTTACGTTTTATAAGGGAGTATCATGAACAAAAAACTATATGACATGGCACTGCAAATTGGCGGTAGCCACTATCCAGAAGTCAGTCAGCAATATTTTGAGCCAACAGTGCGCCTGGTTGTACAGGAGTGCGCAGAAAAATTAAATTTAGATCCAACAGTTTTACTTGAGCATTTTGAACTTGATAAATAATAATTCAATCAGCGGCCTTTCTGGCATTCATCCCGCTTTACAAATTCTGCAAGCCTATGCTAAAATTTAACATAGGAGAATAATTATGGCAAAATATCTATCAACCAAGACCTACGGCAATGACCGAGGACTTTCATGCTGTTTCCGTCAATGGCGCAGTACACATAGTCACTGCTCACTGCTACACGGATACAGTATTGGTATCAAACTCGTATTTGAAAGTGAAACCTTGGATGATCGCAATTGGGTCATGGATTTTGGTGGTCTCAAAGCATTCAAAGAGTGGAGTGAATACATGTTCGACCACACCTTGGTCATTGCCAAGGATGATCCTCATCGCGAGATGTTTGAGAAAATGGCTGCCTTGGGTTTACAAGATCAGGGCGGTGTTTGTGATATTCGCATTGTACCGGCTGTGGGTTGTGAAAAGTTCTCTGAACTGGCTTACAAAGAAATGGCCAAAATTCTAAACACATTCCAACTGGGCAGCGAATATGTTCTGCCAAATGGCAAATCATTTACAGCACGTTATCCTGTTGGTCAAGGTGTTCGATTGCGCTCAGTTGAAGTGTTTGAACATGCAGGAAACAGTGCAGTATACGAGGGATAATAAACTATGAAGATCAAAGTAAGCGAAGTGTTTTACAGTCTACAAGGCGAAGGTCGCTTTGTAGGTGTTCCATCAGTGTTTTTACGAACCTATGGATGTAACTTTAAGTGCGCTGGATTTGGGTGCAAGCCCGGTGAAGTCAGCACTGAGGCCGACGAAGTGGCCAAACAAGTAGACATGTACAAAGACTTCAACAGCCTACCTTTGGTTACCACAGGCTGCGACTCGTATGCTTCGTGGCATCCGGCATTCAAAGATCTCAGTCCCACACAGACCACAGAAGAACTAGTAGAGCGTATGCTGGCACTTACGCCCAACAATGCCTGGGTGCAAAACAACGGTAACGATGTACACTTGGTTATCACCGGCGGCGAGCCACTGTTGGGTTGGCAACGTGCTTATCGAGAACTGCTGAGTCATCCACGCATGGCAGATTTAAAGAATATCACATTTGAAACCAATGGCACTCAAGCGTTGCACGAAGATTTTAGAGATTTCTTGATCGAGTGGGTGGATGCTGTGCCTGGTAGACAAATCACATTCAGTGTCAGTGCCAAACTGTCGGCGTCTGGTGAAGTCTGGGAAGAAGCCATTCGACCCAGTATTGTAAACATTTACCAAACTTACGGTCATACTTATCTCAAATTTGTGGTAGAAACTGATGAGCACATCAAAGAGGCTATTCGCGCCACAGATGAATTTAGAGCCGGTGGATTTCACGGCAACGTGTACTTGATGCCACAGGGTGGCATTGTAGAGCCATACGATCGCAACAAATTACGCATTGCTGACATTTGCTGTGAGCAAGGTTGGTATTACAGTCCACGTTTACATGTAGAC
>JACCDW011804695.1_pt1 | contig 72697 bp, 61 predicted proteins | sample 7449781 | NCBI WGS metagenome assembly JACCDW01 (sample SAMN15323449, study PRJNA562643) | freshwater metagenome | isolation source: river surface water | place: USA:Blue River Watershed | collected 2017-08-18
GCGACCATGCCGGTGCGCATGGCGGCGCATGGAAGATCGCGCTGGCCGACATGATGACGGCGATGATGGCCTTCTTCCTGCTGATGTGGCTGCTGGGCGCGACCACCGAAGACCAGCGCAAGAGCATCGCCGAATACTTCAAGCCGACCTCGCACAGCCTGGCCACGATGAGCACCCTGGCCGGCCCGGGCGGCATCATGGGCGGCAACTCCATTCTCGATCCGGACGGCATGCCCTATGCCGGCCAGCGTACCAGCCTGTTCGAACGCGAGACGCCGCGCGCCGAAGGCGGCAAGAAGAGCGACGCCGGCGACTCGAAGGACGAGAAGAACGACCTGAACAACAGCGAGCTGTCGGAGGAAGAAAAGCAGAAGATCGCCGCCGAGGCCGACAAGAAGAACTTCGACAAGCTCGAGAAGGAAGTGAAGGAAAAGCTGAACCAGAATCCGCAGCTCGACAAGCTCAAGGACAAGGTGAAGTTCATCCGCGAGAAAGAAGGCTTGCGCATCGAAGTGATCGACAAGGCCGACTTCTCGATGTTCGGCGTCGGTACGGCGAAGATGCAGGGCAAGGCCGAAACCCTGATTCGTGAAGTCGCGAAGTCGGTCAATGCCATGCCGAACAAGATCGCCGTGCGCGGACATACCGACAGCCTCGCCTATGACGACGGCGTGCGTTCGAACTGGTCGCTGTCGGGCGACCGTGCCGAGAGCACGCGCCGCATCATGCAGGATGCCGGCATTCCGGAAAACCGCTTCGCGAAGGTCGAGGGCGTGGCCGATACGGCGCCCTACATCCCGAACAACCCGGCCGACCCGCGCAACCGCCGCATCTCCATCACCATCCTTTATCAGGACGCTGCCAAATGATCCACCGCCATCGTCTTGGCTTCCTCCTCGCGACGCTGGCGCTGCTGGCGTCGTTCAGCGTCTTTGCGCATGCGCAGCAGAAGAAAAAGGATGCCGAGCCCGAGCCGCCGCCGGTGCCGATCAAGCCCGGCAAACTCGACCCGCTCGATTGCGTGGTCGCCGATTTCCGCGCCATCGGCATCGACACTCAGGATGCCGAGCAACGCCGCGGCAAGGCGATGGCCTGGCTGAACAAGCACGGCAAGTCGTGCACGGCCGAGCAGCTGGTGGTGATGCGCAACAACCGCCATCAATGGATGGGGAATGCGGACAATGCGACGCTGGCCGCCCGCATCGACGGCTTGCTGGAGGTCTTCGCCGCCACCAACAAGGACATCGCGGTCCTCCTTTATGGCACGCCGCCAACACCCGCCAAGACGGACGCCAAGGGCGGCCCTGGCGGCGCCAATGGCAGCGCGGGCGCAGCACCGAAGAAATAAGCTGTCCGCCACGAACGCTGTCATCCCTGCCATGGCCCTCCCGCCCCTCCAAAGCCCCAGCTCATGGGGCTTTGCCTTTTGGGCGCTGGCGATGCTGTGCCCGGCTCTCTGGTCCGCCTCATCGCTCGCGCATGCGGCGGATGCCGAATTGCCCGCATCGCATGCAGCGCCTCTGACGTCCGCGACCCCGACCGCCCGCTGTGAAGCCGACTATGGCGGCCGCGCGGAAAAGCTCGTGCTACCGCCGACCACCGATGTCTATGCGACGCAGTCGGTCACGCTCGGCAAGCGTTTTCGCTTCCAGGCGCAATACCTGTCGGAGCGCGGCAAGCTCAAGACCTGGGTCTATGAATTGCGCGAGCGCGGTCCCGTGCCGCTGCATGCGGCCGAGTACCCTTTGCCGGCCGATGCCTGCCATGCCGGCAGCGCCGGCGGCAAGCGCATGACCGATTTCGGACTGAACAAGGTGTATTCGTCCGACTTCGAGCGCGAACTGTTCTTCCGCTGTACCAGCACCTGCGAGTGACACCATGAAGCGCGCTGTCCTGCCGTTGTCCGCAATGCTGTTGTCCGCAACGCTGTTGTCCGCAATGCTGCTGTCTTTGCTGCTGCTGGCGCCTGCCGCCCATGCCCGCGCGGGTACCGACCCCGCCGATATCACCATGGCCTTCGTCGGCGACCTGATGCTGGCCGACGGGCCGGGCAAGCTGATCCGCGCCGGCAAGGACCCGTTCATCCATGTCGCCCCGCTGCTGACGGGCGTCGACCTCCGCATCGGCAACCTCGAATGCGTGGTGTCGCCCAAGGGCAGCCCGGAAGACAAGCCCTATACCTTCCGCGCGCCGCAGCGCTCGCTGAAACTGCTCAAGCGCTATTTCAGTGCCGTCTCGCTGGCCAACAACCATACCGGCGACTTCGGCAAGCCTGCCTTCGCCGACATGCTGCAGCGGCTCGAGCGCGCGCAGGTGCCCTACTTCGGCGGCGGCCGCCAGCTGCGCGATGCGCACCGGCCCTTCATTGCCGAGATCAAGGGCAAGCGCATCGGCGTCCTGGGTTATAACGGCTTCTTCCCGCGCAGTTTCGAGGCGCTGGACGACACGCCCGGCAATGCCTGGCTGGATGAAGACCAGCTGGTGCATGACATCCGCCATGCGAAGGACGTACTGGGCGTCGATTTTCTGGTCGTCTATCCGCACTGGGGCTGGGAGTACCAGCGACTGGCGTCGGACCGGCAGCGCAAGATGGCACGCCTGATGATCGACAGCGGCGCCGATGCCGTCATCGGCGGCCACCCGCATGTGACGCAGGATGTGGAGACTTATCGCGGCAAGCCCGTGTTCTACAGCCTCGGCAATTTCGTGTTCGATGGATTCAGCGATGAAGACACCACGACCGGCTGGATGGTGCTGCTGAACTGGAAGGCGGATGGCGCACTGGACTGGACTGTGCAGTCAGTACGCATCGATCGCCATGGGGTGCCGCGGCCGGGCAAGGCCTTCAGCGCAGCCGACCTCGGCCACTGAACCGAGCGACAGGCATCCGTAAATTCAGCTCGGCAAACTCGATTCGGCACACTGGCATGGCCGACGCGGGACAGCACGATGGCACGCGAAAAAAAAGCGACGACCCGAGGGCGTCGCTTTTTTCATGCACGGATGCTTCGCGCAGGCTGGCTGCTCAGTCGCCGCCCATCATCAGGAAGGACGGGATCGCCGACTTCAGCCGGTTCGCCGCGCTCAGGCGCGCGCTGTCATTGGCAGCGGCACGCACCGGTGCGGTCGGGTTCGAATTGCGGATCGCGCGGAAGCGATCGAGGATGGAGCCGCTGACCTTGTGCGTCAGCGACGACTGTCGCATGTCGCCCGCCTTGGCGGACTTCAGGTCGGCTTCGATCTCCCCCAGCTGCTCGATCGAACGGCCGAACTCCATGAAGTTTTCGCGAATCTCCTTCTTCGACGTCATCACGAAGAACTCGGTGCCGAAGAACTCATTGGCGCTCGCGCTGTACATGACCGGCGGCGACAGGAAGAAGCCCGCATTGAAGGACTTCGAGAAAATGCTTTCGTAAGTGTCGAGGTTGTCGACACGCGAGGGCACGATCACCAGCTTGGGCGGCGTCTTCAGCAGCGAATTGAAGACATAGGAAAAGCGGTTCACGAACTCGAGCGTGCTGTCGAGCTCGACGCGCGACAGCGAGCTGGGCACCAGCACCAGGTCGAACTCGAACAGGAAATCCGGCGGCAGCACATCGGTCCAGGTCAGGTCGGTAATCACGACTTCGCTGGCTTCATTCGCCTTGCGCAGCGCTTCCTTCGCCTTCAATAATGCAATGCCGGAGCCCTTGGCATTTGGCAAATCGACCGTCTTGCAATCGATGCCAATCGGATAAGCTTTACGGACCCATTTTCCCGAAGTTGCCTGATGATCAAAATCGATCAGCGTCGTTTTTTTACCAGAAATGTAAGAAAAATACGCTGCCAGGTTTGCGGAAACCGTGCTCTTTCCAACACCGCCTTTTTGGCTCGTTATCAGGACCTTGAGTGTCTTGCTCATATCGTTCCTCGGATTCGCTCGCAAACCGTTGATTTTTTTGATGATTGCTACATTAACGTTGCTTCAGGGGAAATTTTGCCATAATATAACGCGGAGTATAGATCAGGCTTTCTCAGAATTCCAAGTATTTTCTTTATAAGGATTCACAAAATGGCAAAGTCGTCCGCAAAACCCACGATGATGCGTTTCGAACCGCAATCCGGCTGGAGTGACGCGACCGGCCAGGTGATTTCAATTAATGAAAGACTTAATCCGGAAACGGGCGCGGAAGATAATCTGGCCATGACTGGCATCGATAAACTCCCGACCGAAGCGCTGGTTGATATCGGCGAATCGATGCAGGAAGTATTCGATAGCCTGAAAATCAGCGACCCGCGCCTGCAAGCGTGGACGCAAGTGCACGCGGCGATTCGCCTGATCAGCGGCAAGCTGCAGGAAAAGAAGGCGCTGCAGGAACGCGTGGCCGCGCTCGAAGCGGAAATCGAAGGCGTGCGCAGCCTTGCTGCCGAACTGGTGTCGAACGCTTACCGCAGCGAACAGGAAATCCACGAGACTTCGAAGCTGCGCATGCAGATCGCCGAATCGCTGAGCGAAAAACTGACGGCCGCCCTCAAGGCCTGACGCACACAGCGCTGCACACCATGCGATGCCAATTGCGTTGCCAATTGCGAAGTCACCTGCGAAGCCACCTGCGATGAAAAAGCTCTCCCGCTTGCCCGCCCTGCTGCTGGCACTGAACTGGCTGTTGTTTGTCATTGCCTTCGTGCTGACCTGCAAGGCACAGGGCAACGTGCTGTGGTGGCTGCGCATCGACTGGTCGGCCTGGCTGTCGGCCTTCGGCGCAATGACGCAGATGGCCGACATACCGGCCGGCAGCGTGTGGGTGATGTGGGCCGTGGCCAGCATCGTGCTGACGCTGCTGGTGGTGCTGCGCCCTGCACCCGTTGCCATCCCACAGGCCGCGTCGCAGGAATCGGCACAGGCCGCGCGCCGCCAGCTCGGTACGCAACCCGCGATCGTCGACGCCAGCCCCGAGCTGAAGGAAAAGATCCTGAAGCTGCACCAGTCGCTGGACCGAATCTGAAGCAGCAAGCGGCGCATCGTTCTCGCCGTCCTGCTCCGAACCCCACAAGACAAAGGGCGCCGCAGCGCCCTTTTGTGTTTTCTGTCCGCTCAGGATGGCGAACGTCTGCGTGCGGCAGGCGTGCGTGATTACTGCTGCACGTAGACCTGCACCCGACGCCCGTTCAGGGGTTGCACCGGTCGCGCATTCATCTTGTACAGCTTCTTGAACGCGGCCAGCTGCGCATACGAGATCACCATCGGCGTCTGCATCACATGCCACTTCACGTCTTCGGTACAGGGCGGCGTGGTCAGCGACCCGGTGTACGCGAAATACGTGGGATCGCCCGGCAGGATGTCGGCCGGGTTGAATTCATTGAGCCGGGCCTTCTGGCCTTCGCGTTGCGGCAGGCTGTCGAAGATGGGCTTGAGCGCCTTGTTCTCCTTGCCCAGCTTGAACATCACTGCCACCACCGCCAGCTTGGTATCGCCGGCACGGTGCACCAGGTGCGCGACCATGTGCTGCGCCATGCTGTCGATCTTTTCTTCGCTGGGCGTATGGAAGTGGAACTGCACCAGACGGTACTCGAGGCCGTCGAAGCGAGCGGTGCCCGAATTCTCGAGGTTGACCTGGATGGTATGGCCGTTGTTGACGATCTCGGCCGGGCCGGCGTTGTAGCTGAACTGTATGGGCTTGAGACCGCCCTTCTCGGCTTCGCGGGTATCGATGTTGATCGGCGACTGGCGCTTGCCCACCGCGCAGGTCTTGAACGCCGGATCGACTTCGTTCCATTTGGTCGGGCCGAATTCACCGTCGTATTCCCAGTGACCGACCTTGGTCTTGTGGTCGGCGCCGGGCGACGGCGGACGCTGGACAGCGGGCGCCGGTGCATGGCTGTCGCCTCCCGCAACGGAAGGGACAGGCGCGACGAACACGGCGGCCAGCAGCGCGCCCAACAGCGGGCGGCTCAGGGAACGACGGACGGATGAACTCATGCTTTCCTCAACAATAACGGGCGCCACACAGCGCCTGCCGATGGCCATTTCGCGGAAATTCTAACGGTACTCGGAAATCGACGACGAATGAAAAAACTTTAGGCCGCGACCCAGCCGGCCTGCAGCCAATGCGCATAGTGGGGCAGGAAGGGCCACGCGATCAGGCGGCTCGGGATCCCGGCCGGGAAGACGCCCGAGGTCACATGGTCCATCCATTCATTGACGCCGCCCACCTGCGCCAGCAGCCGCTTGTGCAAGGGCGTGTCGCGCAGTCCGTCGACCACCAGCCCCTTCGCATCGCGCTGCGCATCAAAAGAAAGCACCGGCTGTACCGGCTGCTTCAACGCATCGACCGGCCCCGAGAACAGGTCATGCACGCTGCCCCAGTCGCGGCCATGCAGGCGCAAGGCGATGCGGTCGAGCTCTGCCTCGGCGCGCTCGATCTCGCGCACCCGATACAGGTGCTGGCCGAGCACGTTGTCGAAGAACAGCGAGACTTGCGGGAATTGCGCAAGCAGTGCTTCCAGCTGCTGCAGGCCATCGGCCTCGATGAAGCGCAGCGCGGTGCCCGACGCGCGCAGCGCGCGCCCGTGGTTGACGCGGAACAGGCGCGGCGCCCAGGGGTCGATATCGACCAGAATGATTTCCGAGAAGCGCTGCAGCCAGCGCGACGACATCATCCAGCCGGCGCTGCCGCCGATCAGCAGCAGCTGCGTCGATGCCGGTTGTGTGCCGTCCAGCCAGTCGGCAATCTGCGCGGAGGTGGCCGCCCAGCGCCGGCGCTGCAGTAAGGCGCGCCAGTGCCAGCGCAGCCCGCCCGTGGTGTCACGCTTGCTCATCGTGCTTCGTTTTCAATCGAGATGGTCGCTGCAGCTTCAGATGCAAAGGCAATTGCAGATGCAGATGCGATTGCAGGTGCAGATGCGATTGCAGATTCAGATTCCGAAGCTGCCGCATCGGTCGCATCGACAGGTTGACGCACTGCCGGCTCATGCCTTGCAGACGAGGTCGAGAATCTCGCGCATCGCCGAATCCTGCGGCACTTTTTCCCACGGCGGCAGCGAACCCATCTTGCCGAACTCATTGCCGCGCAACTGCAGCTCGGTGAAGAAGGACATGTGGATGGCGCGCGCGTAGCGGGTCTCGCATTCGACCTGCAGCATGGCCTTGGTCGAGCGGTACACCTGCCCGCTGCGACTGAGCTGCGGATGGCTGTAATTCATCATGCTCCAGACTTCGCGCTGCGCGCCCTTGACCTTGATGGTCGAGCGGTCGATGAAGAATTCGCCATTGTTGTGGCGCGACACCGAGGTCCATTCGGCCCGGGCGGACTGGGTAGCGCCTGCAGCGAGCAGCATCAGGCCAGCCAGAAAACGTTTGCAAGTCATTTCGATGCAGGTAAAGGAATGGGAACGACATTGGCGGCGACACCGATCGCGGCACGCGTCGATACGCTCTCGACGATCTCGGCCTGGGTCTTGCCCTTGCCGCCGCAGCGCGTCGACATGTTCGAGGCATCCGTGCGGTCCGCATAATCCATCGCCGCGTTGGCGGCCACCACCGGCAACAGCAAGCCGCCGCTCATCAGGATCAGGGCCGGCGATGCGATCATGCTGGCGTTCTTCAAGTCCACATGCACGCTGCTGCCCGCAATGCTGCGCTGGCAGGCGTCGGATGCGTACCTGGGGTTGCTGCGGTCAAGGCGGATCGCCGTCAGTTCGGATTCGGTCGCACAGCCGGCAAGGGCAGCGACAAGCACAACACTCAGCAGCGAAACGGTCGGGCGACAGGACAGGGACATGCCGGAACGGGTAGGCGATGACCCTCAGAATCTACTCCGTTCCGGAAATATTGTAAATGAGCAACCTCACGCAAGCCCTTGATTTTCAAGCGTGAAATTCAAACGTGAAATGCGGGGCAAGGCCGGCCGGGCAGGCGCTTACCAGAAGATCAGCCACAGCAAGCCGAGGATGGCCATCCACTTGGTCAGGTAATACAGGAAGCGGTTGTGGGCCTTCAGCTTCTTCGACTGCAGACGCACCTTGTAGAACACGCTGAAGAACTTGTTCAGCCCTCCCACGCCCTCGCCTTCGACGTTTTCCGATGCAGCTGCCGCCACCACGTACTTGCCGAACAGTCGGTTGAACCAGCGCACCGGCGCGCCCCACAACGGGCGCTCGACATCGCAGAACAGCACCACGCGCTGCTGCTCGGTAGTGTTGGCCGCATGGTGGATGAAGGTCTCGTCGAACATCACGGCCTCGCCATCCTTCCAGTGATAGCGCTGGCCATCGACTTCGATGAAGCAGCCCGGGTCGTTCGGCGTCACCAGCCCGAGGTGGTAGCGCAGCGAGCCCGCATACGGATCACGGTGGCGCACCAGCGTCGCGCCCGGCGGCAGCGACGCAAACATCGCGGCCTTGATGGTCGGGATCTGCTTGAGCAGCGCCATCGTCTTCGGGCATTGTTCCTGCGCCGACGGCAGCTCCTTGCCATACCAGGTCAGGTAGAAGCGCTTCCAGCCGGTGCGAAAGAACGAGTTGAAGCCGACATCGTTGTAACCCGACGCTGCGCGGATCTGGCCGGCGTCGGCCAGCGCCATGGCTTCATCGCGGATTTCCTGCCAGTGCGCGCGCAGCGGCTCGAGCTCCGGGAAATCGGCCTGGTCGATGTAGGCCGAACGCCGGGTGCGCGAGAACAAATACATCAGCGCATTCACCGGCGCGATCAGCACCGTGAAATCCGTCAGCGCGCGCACCAGCCCGAAACGCACGGTGCCGCGCAAATGCGCATACAGCGCGGATGCGATGAAAACCAGCAAAACCCAGTGGCGTGTCTCGATCGTCGCCCAATCCATTGAAACCTCCAATTGCAATGGGCGCTAGTGTAATCCACCACCCCCGATGAACGTCCCGAAACTGGGCTGTTAAACTTTCTCTAATGCAAGTTTCATTGACCCACCTCAAGCGATGCCCGGCTGATTCGACGTGACCACCATCCAGACCCTGAGCCTGATTTTGCTGGCCGCGTACTTCGTGTTCCTGGTTGCCAGCCTGCGCCGGCGCGGTCGGGTGATTGCCGGGCCCTGGCTGTTCCTGCTGCGCAGCTTCTTCCCGAACTGGCGCTTCTATCATGGCTTCGGCGCACAGCCGCGGCTGTTCACGCGCACTGCGACCGCCGACGGGCACTGGAGCGACTGGACGATGTTCATGCCGCGCGCGCCGTTCAAGCTTGCCAATCTCGTCCACAACCCGAGAAACAACCTGATGCTGGCCAACCAGAACCTGGTCGACCACCTGAGTTTCGACGTGCAGACGCTGGCCGACGGCCGCGATGTGCGCGAGCTGGTCACTTACCAGATGGCCGACCGTCTTGCGCGCGAGCTGATCGACGCGCGCGGCGAGCCCTGCACGCATTACCAGTTCCAGCTGCGGCTGGTGCCGCCGCTGCAGGTGCCGACCGACGACATGGCCATCCTCACGTCGCCGATGCTGGCCATGCCATTGACAAAGGCAACGGCTGCATCTGCGCCTGCGTCTGCGTCCTCCTCCTTCTCTTCCCCCTCGCCGTCTTCCCCCTCGCCGTCTTCCCCCATGTCGCACAATTCACCCGAGGACGCGGCATGAACAGCCTCTACCTCGCCGCGCGCGCACTCGAATGCCTGCTGGGCCTCAGCCTGTTGATCCAGACCCTCGAATTCCTGCGGCTGCAAGGGGTGCAGGCGCCCGGCGGCCTGTGGGCCTGGTCGGTGCAGCGCGGCGACGTCGCCCATGCATCGGCACCGCTGCGCCGCCTGTTCGACCTGCTGTATCGCCCCGACGTACATCGCGTCCACCTGCTGGTGCGGCTGGCCGCCGCCGCCAGCCTGCTGTGGGGCAGCAGCCTGGCCAGCGCGCTGTTGCTGTTCGCCAGCACCCTGCTGATCCTGATCCGCTGGCGCGGCGCCTTCAATGGCGGCAGCGACTTCATGACGGTCGTGGTGCTGACCGGCTTGCTGGCGGCCCACGTCGCCGCACCGTGGGTCGGCCCGGTGCTGGCCTGGAAGGCCGGGCTCTGGTACATCGCGATCCACGCGCTCACCTCCTACTTCATCTCCGGCGCAATCAAGCTGGTCACGCGCGAATGGCGCAATGGCCGCGCGCTGGTCTACTTTCTTGACGGCGGCCTGCACGGCCCGCTGCCGGCCGACAGCGCCTATCGCAGCCTGCCGGTCGCGATCGCCTGCTCATGGGCCTTCATCATCTGGGAAAGCCTGTTCCCGTTCGCACTGGCCGGCCCGCGCATCGCGGCCGTGTTCTGCGCAGTGGCGGCACTGTTCCATTACCTGGTATTCCGCTATTTCGGCCTGAACCGCTTCTTCTGGGCGTGGCTGGCGAGCTTCCCGGCCATTATTTATTGCGCAGCACAGTGGTAGGCCGAAACCGTCACAGCCGCGGCAGCCGGCAACACGGATTGCCCGCCCCTCCGGCTTCGGCCCCGCCCCCTGCCCCGGACGCAAGGCCGCGGCAACGTGAAACCCTGTAAAAAAACGGAAACCCCAAATCAGGTAAGCTTGCGTCCTGCGAAAATGCGCCCCATGCACAGGGCCCAAGCCGTATGCGATGCCGCATACGGCGCGGTCCCGGCACCATAACAACGACGCCACAGCCAGCACCCCACCGCCTCCCCATGGTCAACACCCCGCCCCCAGCCCGCCCCGCCAAGCGATCGCCGCTCGTACCCATCCTGATCGCGCTGCTGCTGGCGGCCGCCGTCGGCGCACTGGTCTGGTACGTGATGGCCAAACGTGCCGCCAATGGTGACGGCGACCGTGGCTCGCGTCGCCCGCCGGTAACGGTCGGCGTAGCGACTGCCGAGAAGCGGGCCTTCCCGGTCGTGCTCGAAGCGCTGGGCACCGTGACCCCGGTGGCGACGTCGGCCGTGCGCGCGCAAGTGTCCGGCGTGATCCAGCAAGTACTGTTCTCCGAGGGCCAGATGGTGCAGAAAGGCCAGCTGCTGGCCGTGATCGACCCGCGCCCGTTCGAGATCGTGCTGATGCAGGCCACCGGCCAGCTGCGCCGCGATGAGGCACAACTGGAAAATGCGCGCGTCACCGAGGCGCGCTACCGCACGCTGCTCGCGCAGGACTCGATCGCCCGGCAGGAGGTCGACAGCCAGGCCGCACTGGTGAAGCAACTGGAAGGCACGGTCAACGTCGACCGCGCCGCCGAGCGCAGCGCGAAGCTCAACCTCGAATTCAGCCGCATCGCGGCGCCGATCTCGGGCCGCATCGGCCTGCGTACGGTTGACATCGGCAACCTGGTCGGCCCCGGCGATGCGAACGGCATCGTCACCATCACCCAGGTGTCGCCGATCGATGTCGCCTTCACGCTGCCGCAAGACCGCATCCCCGAACTGCGCGCGGCGCTGTCCGGCAGCCGTGCGCCGAACGTGATCGCGCTCGACCGTGCACGCGCGAACGAACTGGCCAGCGGCCGCTTCCTCGCGCTCGACAACCAGGTCGATCCGCAAACCGGCACCGTGCGCGCGAAGGCCCGCTTCGACAATGCGAAGGGCACGCTGTTCCCGAACCAGTTCGTCAACGTGCGCGTGAACCTGCGCTCGGTCGAGAATGCGATTGCCGTGCCGGTATCGGCGATCCGCCGCGGTGCCGGCACCGAGTTCGTCTACGTCCTCGATGCCGCCAGCAAGACCGTGGCCGTGCGCAACGTGAAGACCGGCCTGTCCGCCGCCGACAAGGTGCAGGTGATGTCGGGCCTGGAGCCGGGCGAACAGGTGATTACCGAGGGCGCGGATCGCCTCGCCGATGGCGCGAAGGTGCGCCTGCCGGGTGAAGGCCGCGGCGCTGGTGGTCCGGGCGGACCGGGTGGCGAGGGCAACGGCGGCGGCATCGAACGCAAGCGCGGCGGCGGCCGCCCCGAAGGTCGTCCTGAAGCTCACGGCGAACGCCGTACCGACGGTAGCCCGGCAGAGTCTGGCGCGCGTCCGGCCGGCGCATCGGACGCGCCGAAAGCCGACGGCGAACGCTGGCAGCGCAAGCGCCAGCAAGGCGGCGACAAGAGCGGCGAATGATCCTCTCTCGCCCCTTCATCCTGCGGCCGGTCGCGACCGCGCTGCTGATGGTGGCGATCGTGCTGGCCGGTCTGGTCGCATTGCGCTTCCTGCCGCTGTCGGCCTTGCCGCAAGTCGACTTCCCCACCATCCAGGTGCGCGCCGCCTATCCGGGTGCCAGCCCTGAAGTCATCAGCCAGACCCTGACCGCGCCGCTGGAACGCCAGTTCGGCCAGATGGCGGGACTCAAGCGCATGAGTTCGTCGTCGGCCGCCGGCATCTCCAGCGTCACGCTGCAATTCAGCCTCGGCATCCCACTGGACGTGGCCGAGCAGGAAGTGCAGGCCGCGATCAACGCCGCTACCACGCTGCTGCCGGCCGACCTGCCCACGCCCCCCACCTACGCAAAGATCAATCCCGCCGACGCGCCCGTACTGACGCTGGCGCTGACCTCCGACACGCTGCCGCTGACCGAAGTGCAGGACATCGCCAACACGCGACTCGCGCTGAAGATCAGCCAGGTGCCCGGCGTGGGCCTGGTGTCATTGAGCGGCGGGCAGAAGCCGGCGATCCGCATCCAGGCCAACCCGCGTGCGCTGGCCTCGGCCGGCCTCGGCCTCGACAGCCTGCGCACCGCGATCACCACCGCGAACTCGAACACCGCCAAGGGCAATTTCGACGGCCCGACCCGCTTCTGGTCCATCAATGCGAATGACCAGCTGTCGTCAATCGATCAGTACAAGCAGCTGGTCGTCGCCTACAAGAACGGCGCGCCGGTGCGTCTTGCCGACGTGGCCAATGTCGTGCAGGCGGCCGAGAACGTGCGTCTCGGTGCCTGGGCCAACCTGAAGCCGGCCGTGATCCTGAACGTGCAGCGCCAGCCGGGCGCGAACGTGATCGAGACCGTCGATGCGATCAAGCGCCGCCTGCCCGAACTGCAGGCCGCGATGCCGGCGGCGATCTCGATTGACGTGCTGAGCGACCGCACCGCCGGCATACGCTCGTCCGTCAACCATGTGGCCACCGAGCTGCTGCTGGCGGTGGCGCTGGTGGTGCTGGCCATCCTGATCTTCCTGCACAACGGCCGCGCGACCATCATCGCCAGCATGGCGGTACCGATCTCGCTGATCGGTACGCTGGGTGCGATGTACCTGATGGGCTACAGCCTGAACAACCTGTCGCTGATGGCATTGACGATTGCGACTGGTTTCGTGGTTGATGATGCGATAGTCATGTCCGAGAACATCTCCCGCCATCTCGAAGAAGGCATGCCGCCCTTGCAGGCGGCGCTGAAAGGCGCAGGCGAGATCGGTTTCACCATCGTGTCTCTGACGCTGTCATTGATCGCGGTGCTGATCCCGCTGCTGTTCATGAGCGACATCGTCGGCCGCCTGTTCCGCGAGTTCGCGGCCACGCTGGCGATCACGATCCTGATCTCTGCCGTGGTATCGCTGACGCTGGTGCCGATGATGTCGGGCCGCTGGCTGCGCGCGGAAAAGGACATGCCGCACACCCGCTACGGCGACTGGCTGCAGTGTCGCTTCGACAGCCTGCGCGACGGCTATGCGCAGACGCTGGACTGGGTGCTGGCCCGGCAGGGCCTGACGCTGCTGGTTGCAGCGCTGACGCTGGCCCTGACAGTACTGCTGTACCTCGCGATTCCCAAGGGCCTGTTCCCGGTGCAGGACACCGGCCAGCTGCAGGTGCGGGTCGAGGCGGCCAACGGCATTTCCTATGCGCGCATGAGCGAGCTGCAGCAGGCCGTCGCGCGCGAGTTCCTGCAAGACCCGGATGTCTCGTCGCTGTCCTCGCAGGTCGGCGTCGGCGTGAACGAGAATGCGATGCTGCATACCGGCAGCATGCTGGTGAACCTGAAGCGCGACCGCAGCCGCCTCGGCAATGACCAGCAGCAGATCATGGATCGTTTGCGCGAACGCGCATCGCGCGTGCCCGGCATCACGGTTTACCTGCAGCCGACCCAAGACCTGACCATCGACGCCGAGGCCGGTCCCACGCCTTTCCGCGTCGCCATCGAGGGCGCGGACACCGCCGTTGTGAACCGCTGGGCGCGCCTGCTCGCGCAGCAGATGGAGACGGAACCGGCATTGCAAGCGGCCGTCACCGATGCCGGCGCGACCGGGCCATCGGTCATCGTGAAGCTGGACCGCGACAGCGCTGCGCGGCTGGCCGTGACCGCCGCCGCAGTTGACGATGCGCTGTACAGCGCTTTCGGCCAGCGCATCGTGTCGACCATCTTTACCGAGACCAACCAGTACCGCGTGATCCTCGAAGCCCTCCCCGGCACCGCGGCCTCGCCGGAAGCACTGGGCAACCTGCCGCTGCGCACCTCGTCCGGCAAGCCGACCTCGCTGGATTCGATCGCCGCGGTGCAGGAACAGCAGGCGCCGCTGCAAGTGACGCACGTCGGTCAGTTCCCGGCCGCGACCATCGGCTTCGATGCCACCCCCGTCTATGCGCTGGGCGATGCGGTGAAGGCCGTGCGCCGCGCCGCCGCCGAGATCCAGTTGCCGGCCGCGGTCAGCCTCAACTTCCTCGGCGCGGCCGGCGCCTATGAAGCGGCGCTCAGTAACCAGCTGTGGCTGATCCTCGCCGCCATCGTCTGCGTGTACATCGTGCTCGGCGTACTGTATGAGAGTTACATCCACCCGCTGACGATCCTGTCCACGCTGCCGTCGGCCGGCGTTGGCGCGCTGCTGGCAATGATGATCGCCGGCCAGCCGCTGGGCGTGATCGGCATCATCGGCATCATCCTGCTGATCGGCATCGTGAAAAAGAACGCCATCATGATGATCGACTTCGCCATCAGCGCCGAGCGCGACGAAGGCAAGGCACCGCATGACGCGATACGACAGGCCGCGCTGCTGCGCCTGCGTCCCATCCTGATGACCACCTTCGCCGCGCTGTTCGCCGCGCTGCCGCTGATGCTGAGCCAGGGCGATGGCGCCGAACTGCGCCGGCCGCTGGGCACGGCGATCTTCGGCGGACTGCTGGTCAGCCAGCTGCTGACGCTGTACACCACGCCGGTGATTTACCTCGGCTTCGACCGCCTTGGCCGCCGCTGGTTCGGCGCCAGCGCCCGCCATGCAGCCGACGACGCACCGTCGACCGGCAGTGACCTTCGAGTCGCGGGCTTGTCGGCACCGTCGGGCGCAGCCGGTCAACCTGGTCAACCCGGTCAATCCGGCCACGACGCCAGCGGAGCGTCGCAGTGAACCTGTCGCGGCCCTTCATCGAAAGGCCGATCGGCACCACGCTGCTGACGATTGCGCTGGCGCTGGTGGGCGCGGTCGCCTTCTTCGGCCTGCCGGTGGCGCCGCTGCCGCAGGTCGACTATCCGGCGATCTCGGTCACGGCCTCGCTGCCGGGTGCAAGTCCGGCCACCATCGCCTCCAGCGTGGCATCGCCACTGGAGCGAAGGCTGGGTGCGATCCCCGGCGTCAATGAAGTCACGTCCAGCAGCCGCAACGGCACGGCGCGTGTGTCGCTGCAGTTCGAGCTGAACCGCAAGATCGACGCCGCCGCGCGCGAGGTGCAGGCCGCGATCAATGCCTCGCGCAGCGACCTGCCGCTGTCCCTGCGATCCAACCCCACCTACAGCAAGTCCAATCCGGCCGACACACCCGTCATCGTGCTGGCGCTGACCTCGAAGACGCGCAGCCCCGGCCAGATCTATGAAGCCGTGGCCAACCTCGTGCAGCAGAAGCTGTCGCAGGTCAAGGGCGTGGGTGAAGTCGAACTGGGCGGTGGCTCGCTGCCGGCGGTGCGCGTGCAATTGCAGCCATTCGCACTGAACAAGCATGGCATTGCGATGGAAGACGTGCGCGCAGCGATACAGGCCAGCGCCGCGAACCGTCCCAAAGGCCAGATCGAAAACGGCGAAAGGCGCTACCAGGTCTATACCGACACCGGCGCCACCGTGCTGTCGGCCGCTGCCTATCTTGATCTGGTGCTGGCCTGGCGCAATGGCGCACCGGTGCGGCTGGCCGACGTCGCCGAAGTGATCGACAGTGTCGAGGACAAGAACACGCTGGGCCTGTTCAATGGCGAGCCTGCGGTGATCGTGCTGGTCAACCGCCAGCCCGGCGCCAACGTGATCGAGACTGTCGACGCGGTGAAGGACTTGCTGCCCGAGCTGCGCGCGGAACTGCCGCAGGACATCACCATGCAGGTGTCTTCCGACCGCACCTATTCGATACGCGCCTCGCTGCACGAGATCGAGATCACGCTGCTGATCTCGCTGGTGCTGGTGGTGCTGGTGGTGAGCGCCTTCCTGCGCAGCGTGCGCGCGACCGTGATCCCGGCGGTGGCCACCATCGTGTCGCTGCTCGGCACCTTTGCGGTCATGTATGCGCTGGGCTTCAGCCTGAACAACCTGTCGCTGATGGCGCTGACGGTGGCGACCGGTTTTGTCGTGGATGACGCCATCGTCGTATTGGAGAACATCTCCCGCCATCTCGAGGCCGGCATGAACCGCTTCGAGGCCGCGCTGAAAGGCGCGCGCGAAGTCGGCTTCACTGTGGTATCGATCAGCGTCTCGCTGGTGGCCGTCTTCATCCCGCTGCTGTTCATGGGCGGACAGGTGGGCCGCCTGTTCCGCGAATTCGCGGTCACGCTGTCAGCGGCAGTGTTGATCTCGCTGCTGGTGTCGCTGACCACCACGCCGATGATGTGCGCATGGCTGCTGCGCAGGCAGGGTGAGCAGGCAAAGCAGGACGGACCGGACGGACAACATGGCGCGGATGGCCGAGCCGAGACTGGCGCTGTTGCAAGGCTCCGGCGCAGCGCGCGCGTGTCGCTTGCCATCAAGGGCGGGCTGGCGCGTGGCTATGCGCACATCGAGTCCGCCTATGCCGCCAGCCTCGACGCCGCCCTCGCCCATCGCTGGCTGGTCCTGCTGTCGCTGGGCGCGGTGGTCGCGCTGAACGTGTGGCTGTTCACGGTGATACCCAAGGGCTTCTTTCCGCAGCAGGACAGCGGACTGCTGTCGGTGGGCCTGCGGGCCGACCAGAGCATTTCCTTCCAGGCCATGCGCGGCAAGCTGCAGCAGCTGGTCGACATCATTCGCAAGGATCCGGCGGTCGATACCGTCGTCGGTTTCACCGGCGGCAGCCGCCCCGGCGGCGGCTACATGTTCATCACGCTGAAGCCCTGGGGCGTGCGTACGGAAAAGGGACAGGACGTGGTGAACCGTCTGCGCCCGAAGATCTCGCGCGTGACCGGCGTCGGCGTCTTCCTGTCGCCGGTGCAGGACTTGCGCATGGGCACGCGGCGCGATGCGAATACGCTGCAGTACACGCTCAAGAGTGACAGCCTGAAAGACCTGAAGACCTGGAGCGACAAGCTCGCGCAGGCACTCAAGGGCCGGCCGGAACTGGTCGACATCGACAACGACTTGCAGGAAAACGGCGTCGAAACCTTCGTGCGCGTGGACCGCGACGCCGCGGCGCGGCTGGGCGTGAGCATGCGCGACGTGAACAATGCGCTGTACAACGCCTTCGGACAGCGCCAGGTCGCGACCCTGTACGGCGACCTGAACCAGTACCACGTGATCATGGGCGTCAGCCCCGAGTTCGCGCAAAGCCCGCAGGCTCTGGCCGACATCTGGGTGCCGGCACGCGCGGGCGCATCGCTGGTGGCCAGCAGCAGCGCGGTGGGCGGCGCATCCTCGGGCAGCGGCACCGTGCCCTCGCCCAATCCCGGCACGCGTGACCCGTCCAGCGGACAGGTGATCAGCACCATGCCGACCACGCTGGTGCCGCTGTCGGCCATCGCCAGCTTCAGCGAACGCGCCACCGCAGCCGCCGTCAGCCATCAGGATGCAGAGCTGGCGGCCACCGTGTCCTTCGCGCTGGCCAAGGGCCGCTCGATGAGCGATGCGCAGCAAGCCGTGCGTGAAGCCGAGGCCGAGATCGCAATGCCGGCCAATGTGCGCGGCAGCTTCCAGGGCACGGCCAAGGCCTACCAGGAATCGCAGGGCCAGCAGCCGCTGCTGATCCTGCTGGCCATCGTGACGATCTACATCGTGCTAGGCATCCTGTACGAAAGCCTGGTGCATCCGCTGACAGTGCTGTCGACGATACCGTCGGCCGGCGTTGGCGCCGTGATCGCGCTGATGCTGTTCGACATGGAGTTCTCGATCATTGCGCTGATCGGTGTCTTCCTGTTGCTCGGCATCGTGAAGAAGAATGCGATCCTGATCATCGATGTCGCGCTCGAGCTCGAACGTGCGCTCGGGCTGTCGCCGCTGGCGGCGGTGCGCGAAGCCAGCCTGCAGCGCCTGCGCCCCATCCTGATGACAACTGCTGCCGCTGCGCTGGGCGCCTTGCCGCTGGCGATAGGCTTTGGCGAAGGTTCGGAACTGCGCCAGCCGCTGGGCGTGGCCATCATCGGCGGACTGATCGCGAGCCAGCTGCTGACCCTGCTGACGACACCGGTCGTGTATGTGGCGCTCGATCGCTGGCGCCGCCGCGGCCCCGGCGAAACCGCGCTGGCGCGCGACACGCGTTACGATAGCGGCGAAGTTGGACAGCACGGCCAGAACGGCGAGCACCATCCGAACGCCGCGTCGCCTCCACTGCAAACCTCATGAAAACCATACGTCCTGCCCATACGATTGACCGTACCGCGTGCGCTGACGCACGGCGCGACGTCGCCTTCATGGACCTGCCCATGACTGCGCATGCGCGGCCGCATGCCGGCGCATGCCGCTTGAAGACCTTCGAGGCCTTCAAGGGCCTCAAGGCCGTCACGACGCTCGCCGCCGCAGCCACCCTGTCCGGCTTGCTGGCCGCCTGCAGCAGCACGGTCTCGCTGTACGAGCGTCCTGCGGCCACGTCCCTGCCCGTGTCCGCGCAATTCAAGGAAGCCGAGGGCTGGGCCGCAGCGCAACCGGCTGATGGCCTGCAGCGCGGCGCATGGTGGCAAGCCTTCGGTGACCCGATGCTCGACAAGCTGGCTGCCAGTGTCGCGGTATCGAACCAGAACATCGCCGCCGCCGTTGCCAGCTATGCGCAGGCACGCGCCGTGGTCGGCCAGCAGCGCGCGGCGCTGTTCCCGGCGGTGTCGCTGTCAGGACAAGTCAATCGCAGCCGGGGCTCGGCCACGCAGCGCGACGTACAGTTCAACCTCGGCGGCACCTGGGAGCCGGACGTCTGGGGCCGCTTGCAGCGCGCGGTCGACAGCGCGGCAGCCAATGCCGAAGCCAGCGCCGGCGACCTCGCGACCGCGACACTGTCGGCGCAAGGCGAACTGGTGACCAACTACCTGCTGCTGCGCCAGACCGACGAGCAGCGCCGCCTGCTCGGCAATGCGATCCGCGATTACCAGCGCGTGCTGGAGATCACGACCAACCGCTACAACGCCGGCGTCGCGCCGAAGACCGATGTGCTGCAGGCGCAGACCCAGCTCGCGAATGCGCAATCCGAGGCCGAAGGCCTGCAGCGCACGCGCGCGCAACTCGAGCATGCGATCGCGGTGCTGATCGGCGAGCAGCCGGCCAACTTCTCGCTGGCAGCCGCCGACTGGAATGCGACCGTGCCGAGCGTGCCGCTGCTGATCCCGTCGGAGCTGCTGCAGCGCCGGCCTGATATCGCGTCGGCCGAACGGCGCGTGAAGGCTGCGAATGAGCAAATAGGCATACAGCGCTCGGCCTACTTCCCGACCTTCACGCTGGGCGCGAGCACCGGCGTGGCCGCGACCGGCATCTCGGCGCTGTCGTCGAACCCGATCTCGCTGTGGTCGATCGGCGTGGCGATGACCCAATCGGTGTTCAATGCCGGGCTGGTGAAGAACCGCGTCGCCGGCGCGGAAGCGGCCTATGAAGCGACCGTGGCGCAGTACCGGCAGACCGTGCTTTCCGCATTCCAGTCCGTCGAAGACCAGCTGGCCGCCACCCGCGTGCTGGCGCAGCAGGAAACTTTCCTCGTACAGGCATCGACCTCCGCGATTGCAGCCGAGCAGCAGGTATTGAACCGCTATCGCGCAGGACAGGTGAGCTTCCTCGAAGTGGTGACCGCGCAGACCACGGCGCTCAATGCGCGACGCGCACTGGTGCAGCAGCAAGGCAATCGGCAAGTCGCCAGCGTGGCGCTGATACAGGCGCTCGGTGGTGGCTGGGAAGGTGTCAGGCCGGCGCAGTAAATAATCGGAACAGAAGCAAAGGAGCGGCCGCGCCCGCTGCTGCTGAGCTGCCTGGCTGCTACGCCGATCTGACGGGATTTATTGACAGCCTAGCCGGCTGGTGCAGGTCCAGAAGCCGCACTCGGTGCCGAGGTCTTGCGGCTTCTTGCCGTCAGGCGCGCAGCGCTGCTGCTGCGCCTTCCACGCCTTGCCTGAAAAATCGAAGGCGCTGTAGGTGTAGCTGACGCTGCCATCGGGCTGCGGCTTGCCCGCTGCGCAGCCGGTCAGCAAGACCAGCATTGCGAAGCCTGTGGCAAGCCGTTTCATCAGCCCCAGTGTGGGCTCATTCGCCGTAGCGGCGTTTGACCATCAGCAAGGCAACCACGCTGACCACCGACATCAGCGACAGGTAGAGGCCGACATACTGCAGGCCATAGTTGGTCGCCAGCCAGGTGGCCGCGTACGGCGCCAGCGAGGCGCCGAGGATGCCGCCCATGTTGAACGCCAGCGAGGAACCGGTGTAGCGCACCTCGGCCGGGAACAGGCTGGACGCGAGGCCGCCGAGCGGGCCGAAGCACATCCCCATCAGCGCCATGCCAATCGACAGCGCGAGCACCACAATCGCCGGGCTGCCCGAGCCCAGCATGGCGCCCAGGAAGAAGCCATAGATCACGATGCCTATCGAGCCCAGCAGCAGGCCCGCAGTACGGCCGTGCTTGTCCGACAGGATCGCCGACACCGGGATGAACGCGGCAAAGAACAGCACCGAGATCAGTTGCAGCTTCAGGAAGTCGGGACGCGCATAGCCGAGCTTGGACGTGGCCCAGCCCAGCGTGAAGACCGTGATCAGGTAGAACAGCACGAACTGGCCCATCGACGACAGCGTGCCGAGGATCAGCGGCTGCGGATGCTTGAACACCACGTCGATCATGGGTGCCTTCACGCGCTCATGCTTTTCGAGCACATGCTGGAATTCCGGTGTCTCGGTGATGTTCAGTCGCACATACAGGCCGACGAAGACCAGCAGCGCGCTGGAGACGAACGGAATGCGCCAGCCCCAGTCGAGGAAGTCCGCTTCCGGCAGCTGCGTGGTCAGGTACAGGAACACGCTGCCCGACAGGAAGAAGCCGACCGGCCCGCCCAGCTGCGGGAACATGCCATACCAGGTGCGCTTGCCCGGCGGCGCGTTCTCGGTCGCCAGCAGCACCGCACCACCCCACTCGCCGCCCAGACCCAGGCCCTGGCCAAAGCGCAGGATGGCCAGCAGGATGGGCGCGGCGATGCCGATCGATGCGTAAGACGGCAGCAAGCCGATGAAAACGGTCGACAAGCCCATCGTCAGCAGCGAGGCCACCAGCGTGGCCTTGCGTCCGATGCGATCCCCAAAATGGCCGAACAGGGCCGAGCCCACCGGTCGTGCGACGAAGGCCAGGCCAAAAGTGGCCAGCGACTGCAGCACCGCGATGGTCGGATCGGCTTCGGCAAAGAACAGCTTAGGGAAAACCAATACCGCCGCTGTACCGAAGATGTAAAAATCGAAGTATTCGATCGTGGTCCCGATCAGGCTGGCAAACAGCACCTTCAGGGCCGAGTTGCCCGATTTGCCGGAAGCTCCGCCAGCCTGGGCCTCGTGGGCCGCGCCGGGTTGAGTGACCTTGTCTTGCATGTGTCTCGCTCGCTTGTTGTAGATTTTTTCAGTTCGCCGCAAGCGCCCGCGGGTAGCGAGGCACTGGCAAGCGCGTGCCATCTTGCCAGCGGCACCCAGGCGGGTCAACGGAAGGATTTTCATCTGACGCGGCCGGGTGCAAGACGGGCGACGCCACCGGGGCCGCAATCAACGATAATTCACGACTGAAATCACAGGCAGACAGCGCACACAGACCGACCAGACAGCACAGGCAGGCGGAACCCGCATCGCAGCGGCTGAACGCCGACTTTGCGAATTCCATAGGCCCGGCCATCCGCCGGGCTGACGAGAGCACACTGATCCCATACCAATAACGGAGAAAACACCATGTCCTTCTTCCCCGGCTTCACGCAAAAAAGCATCCGCACCAGCGGCGGCGTCACCATCAACACCGTCATGAAGGGCGAAGGCGAACCGGTACTGCTGCTGCACGGTTATCCGCAAACCATGGTTTGCTGGCACGACATCGCACCGAAACTGGCGAAGAATTACACAGTGGTCGTTGCCGACCTGCGCGGCTACGGCGATTCGTCCAAGCCGAAAGGCTTGCCGGACCACTCGAACTACTCGAAGCGCGCCATGGCGCAGGACATGGTCGACGTGATGAGCAAGCTCGGCTTCGACAAATTCCACCTGGTCGGCCATGACCGCGGCGGCCGCGTCGCGCATCGTCTGGCCAAGGACCATGGCGATCGCGTGCAGACCATGACCGTGCTCGACATCTCGCCGACGCTGAAGATGTTCGAGAGCACCAACCTGCAATTTGCCACTGCCTACTACCACTGGTTCCAGATGCTGCAGCCGGCGCCGCTGCCGGAGAAAATGCTGCAGGGGATCGTGCCCTTCAACATCCTCGGCCGCGTCGGCCGCGACGAACTCGACCTGTCGGCCTTCGACCCGGCCGCTGTCAAAGCTTATGTGCGCGCGTTCAAGGATCCGAAGGCCATCCATGCCAGCTGCGAAGACTATCGCGCCGCAGGCACCATCGACCTCGTGCATGACCGCGCCGATCGTCGCCGCAAGCTGAAGATGCCGGTGCTGACGCTATGGGGCAAACAAGGCGTGGTCAATCGCCTGTTCGACTGCCTCAACGACTGGAAGGAAGTCGCATCCAATGTGCGCGGCAAGGCGCTGAACTGCGGCCACTTCGTCCCTGAAGAAAAGCCGGCCGAAACGCTGCGCGAGATCCGTGCCTTCATCGCCGAGCATCCGATCAAGACTGCCAGGGTGAAGAAGGCCGCGACAGCGAAGCCTGTCAAGGCGGCCAAGCCGGCCAAAGCCGCAAAACCGGTGAAGGCAGCGAAGCCGGGCAAGGCGAGCAAGGCAGACAAGCCGGTCAAATCGGTCAAGGCGGACAAAGCAAGCAAGGCAGGCAAATCTGCCAAAGCAGCCAAGCCGACCAAGTAAGCTCTACGGCAGCGGCAGCGCCAGCGCGTTGTCCTGCCTGTTCACTCAACCCGCAACAAGCAACAAGGAAGCAACAATGAAACCGAACGCCGTCAAACGCCTGGGCATGGTCCGTCGCCGCGAGGACATGACCTACGAACAGTTCACCAACCACTGGCTGAATGTGCACGCCGAATTGTGCAAGAAGCTGCCGAACATGCGCCGTTACTCAGTGAACCTGCTGCCGCCGGAATCGGCCAAGCTGCTGGGCTTCGATGGCTTCTCCGAACTGTGGTTCGACGATGAAGAAGCGCTGAAGGCCTCGCTGGCCAGCCCGGAAGGCGTGACCCTGCTGTCGGACCTGCCGAACTTCACGTCGGCGATCCAGCCCATCGTGTCGCATGAGTATCTGATGCTCGGCAAGTAAGCGGCTGGCATCCAAAGAAAAACGCCGGACTTGCGAGAGCAGTCCGGCGTTTTTTTATTGCGATTTACTGCGAGCGCAAGTCACTGGGTCCCGGCATCCGCCGGGACGACATATCAAAGGACTACAGGCTTCCAAACGTCATCCCGGCGCATGCCGGGATCCAGTGGCTTACCCGCATATCATCAAGCAGCATGCGGCACCTGCGGCTGCCCATGCACATAACGCTGCAAGGCCTTCTCGAGGTCGGCACGGTAACGCGCCACCGCCGCCTCCTTCACATGGCCGAAGCCGCGCACCTGCATCGGCATCGCTGCGATCTCGGTGGCCAGTGCCAGCTTGTCCGCATCCAGCGTGGCCAGCAGCGACTTCACCAGTTCACGGTAGTCGACGATCAGCTGTCGCTCCATCTTGCGCTCGGCAGTCCAGCCGAACGGGTCGAAGGACGTGCCACGCAGCCCCTTGAAGCGGGCCAGCACCGCGAAGGCCTTGAACATCCATGAACCGTACTCAGCCTTGACCAGGTGCCCCTTGCTGTCCTTCTTCGACAGCAGCGGCGGCGCAAGGTTGAACTTCAGTGTCAGCTTGCCTTCGAACTGCTGTTCCAGCTTTTCGGTGAACTTGCTGTCGGTGTACAGGCGAGCGACTTCATACTCGTCCTTGTAGGCCATCAGCTTGAACAGCGAGTTCGCCACCGCCTTGGCCAGCTTGTCGGTCTTGCCCAGCTTCGCTTCGGCGGCCTTCACTTCATCCACCAGCGCCGCGTACTGCGCTGCATAGGCCGCATTCTGGTAGCCGGTGAGGAATTCGACGCGGCGCTTGACCAGGGTCGCCAGCGATTCCGGCATCTGGATCGTCACCGACTGCGCCGGTGCGGCGGCACGCTCGACAGCCTTCAGGTCGAATGCAGCGCGGCGGCCCCAGCGGAAGGCGCGCTGGTTGGCGTCGATCGCAACACCGTTGAGTTCGATCGCGCGCAGGATCGCGGCTTCCGACAGCGGCAAGAAGCCCTTCTGGTACGCGTAGCCCAGCATGAACAGGTTGGCGGCGATCGAGTCGCCCATCAGCGCTGTCGCCAAGCGGGTCGCGTCCACGTAATCGACATTACCGCCGACGGATTCGGCGATCAGCGCTTCCACATCGTCGACCGGATACTGCCAGTCGCGCTGCTGCGCGAAGTGGCCGGTCGGCTGCTCATGCGTGTTGATCACTGCGTGTGTGCGGCCCGGACGCATCTTGCCGATCGCGTCCTGCGCACCAGCGGTCAGCATGTCGCAGCCGAGCACGAGGTCGGCCTCGCCGGTGGCAATGCGCTGCGCACGAATGGCTTCCGGCGTCGGCGCGATGCGCACGTGCGAGGTCACCGAACCGTTCTTCTGCGACATGCCGGTCATGTCCAGCACCGACACGCCCTTGCCTTCCAGGTGGCCGGCCATGCCCAGCAGCGCGCCGATGGTGATGACGCCGGTGCCGCCGATACCGTTGATCAGGATGTTGTACGGATGCTCGCAGCTCGCATGCACGGGCTCGGGTAGCGCGGCGAAACTGTCGTCGGTGGCGCGCGCGACCTTGGCCTTGCGCGGGGTGCCGCCGGTGACGGTGACGAAGCTCGGGCAGAAGCCCTTCACACACGAATAGTCCTTGTTGCAGGTGGACTGGTCGATCACGCGCTTGCGGCCGAACTCGGTCTCGAGCGGCATGATGGACGTGCAGTTGGATTGGGTACCGCAATCGCCGCAGCCTTCGCAGACGGCGTCGTTGATGAACATGCGCTGCGGCGGATCCGGGAATTCCTTCTTCTTGCGGCGACGGCGCTTCTCGGCTGCGCAGACCTGGTCATAGATCAGCACCGACACGCCCTTCACTTCGCGCAGCTCGCGCTGCACGGCATCCATGTCCTTGCGGTCATGGATGGTGATGATGGACGGAAGACCCGAACGATCGGTGTAGCGCGACAAGTCTTCGGTCACCAGCGCAATGCGCTTCACGCCTTCGGCCGCCATCTGGTTCGCGATCTGGTGCACGGTCAGCGTGCCGTCGACCGGCTGGCCGCCGGTCATCGCGACGGCGTCGTTGTACAGGATCTTGTAGGTCATGTTGGCCTTGGACGCGACAGCTGCGCGGATGGCCAGATAACCGGAGTGGAAATAGGTGCCGTCACCGAGGTTCTGGAACACATGCGGCACTTGCGAGAAGGCCGACTGGCCGATCCACGGCGCGCCCTCGCCGCCCATGTGGGGGGTCAGGCGGTTATGCTCCGGGTAGATGGCGGTGGCCATCACGTGGCAGCCGATGCCGGCCAGCGCAAGGCTGCCTTCCGGGACCTTGGTCGACGTGTTGTGCGGGCAGCCCGAGCAATACCAGGCCGGACGCGGCGGCGTGTTCACCGCGCGGTTCAGCACCTGCTCTTTCGCTTCGAGGAATGTCAGGCGCGCCTTGATCAGGTCACTGGTGTGGAAGCGCGCGATGCGCGATGCGATCACGCGCGCAATTTGCGCGACCGAGAAATCGGCCTTGGCCGACAGCAGCCAGTCGCCGCGCGGATGGCCGGCCCATTCGCCCTTCTCGTCGAACTTGCCGATCACGCGCGGGCGCACGTCCTCGCGCCAGTTGTACAGCTGCTCTTTCAGCTGGTATTCGACGACCTGGCGCTTCTCTTCGACGACGAGGATTTCATCGAGGCCTTGCGCGAACTCGCGCACGCCCTCGGGTTCCAGCGGCCACACCATCGCGACCTTGTACAGGCGGATGCCGATGTCGGCAGCCATCGCTTCATCGATGCCCAGCTCTTCCAGCGCTTCCAGCACGTCGAGGTAGGACTTGCCGGACGCGATGATGCCCAGCTTGGCCTTCGGGCTGTCAATGGTGGTGTGGTTAAGCTTGTTGGCGCGGGCATAGGCCATCGCCGCGTAGATCTTGTAGTCCTGCATCAGCGCTTCCTGCTTGCGCGCCTGCACGCCCAGCGTGTCGGTGGACAGCCGGGTGTTGAGCCCGCCTTCGGGCATCACGAAATCTTCCGGATAGCTGATTTTCAGGCGGAACGGGTCGGCGTCGACCGATGCGGTGGACTCGACGGTATCGGCCAGCGCCTTGAAGCCAACCGCGCAACCGGAGTAGCGCGACATCGCCCACGCATGCAGGCCGAGGTCCAGGTATTCCTGCACATTGCACGGATAAAGCACCGGGATCATGCAGGCCGAGAACAGGTGGTCCGACTGGTGCGGCAGCGTCGACGAGTACGCGCCGTGATCGTCACCCGCCACCAGCAGCACGCCGCCGTGCTTGGCAGTGCCGGCATGGTTCATGTGCTTGAACACGTCACCGCAGCGGTCCACGCCCGGGCCCTTGCCGTACCACAGCGAGAACACGCCGTCGTATTTGGCGGGGCCAACGAGGTCCACAGTCTGCGTGCCCCAGACGGCGGTGGCCGCGAGGTCTTCGTTGACGCCGGGGACAAACTTCACATGGTGGCGATCAAGATGCTTTTCCGCTTTCCACAGCGCCTCGTCCAGCATGCCCAGCGGCGAGCCGCGATAGCCGGAGATGAAGCCCGCCGTGTTCAGGCCAGCCGCCGCATCGCGCAGGTGCTGCAGCATCGGCAGGCGGACCAGCGCCTGGATGCCGGACAGGTAGATCTTGCCTTGCGTGGCGGTGTATTTGTCGTCGAGCGTGACTTCCGGACGGACGATGCCGGTGGCCTTGGTGGCAGGCTTGGCAGGCAGGTTGCTCGCGCTGGTGGCAGCGGAGGCGGCGGTGTTCGCAACAGCGTCGGTGGTACCGGCGGCCATGGCCTCGGCACCCGCCGGGCGGGTTTCGGTGTGCATCTTGTCTCTCCCAAATGGTATTCAGTGAGCGCTTCTGCTTCAGTCTTGCCCGGTAAGGCAGGCCTCAGCCATCAGTCGCCATGCCGCGGTAGCGGCGTTGTACTTCTTCTTCTGGTGTTCTTCTTCTTGATGAACCCCTGCAGAATTCGGTTTGACGTGGGTAGTACGTTTGCTTCTTGTACTTCGTTTGCTTCTTGTACTTCGTTTGCTTCTTGTACTTCGTTTGCTTCTTGTACTTCGTTTGCTTCTTGTACTTCGTTTGCTTCTTGTACTTCGTTTGAATCTTGTACTGCGCTGGTTTTCTGCGCTGGCGTTCTACGATTGTCTTGCCTTCGCGATTTTTAACGCGATTCGCCCGTCGCCGCCCGCGTGTCCTGCACTTGGGCTGCGCTATGGGCGCTGACGATCATTTTCCGTTGCCCAACATCACTTCCTGATGGCCGGCACCGGCCGGGATCATCGGGAAACAATTTTCCTCCGCCTTCACATGCACGTCCAGAAAATACGGACCCTCGCTGGCCAGGCATTCGGCGATGGCTTCGTCGAGTTCTTCACGGCGCTCGACGGTGCGCGCCTGCCAGCCGAAGCCGCGCGCGACAGCCACGAAGTCCGGCAGCGCCTCGGTATAGCTATGGCTGTAGCGGCCGCCGTGGATCAGCTCCTGCCACTGGCGCACCATGCCCATGAAGCCGTTGTTCGCGAGGATGACTTTCACCGGCGTGCGGTGCTGCATCGCGGTCGACAGCTCCTGGATGTTCATCTGTATCGATGCATCGCCGGTGACGCAGACCACGGTCTTGTCGGGGTGCGCGATCTGCGCGCCGATCGCAGCTGGCAAACCGTAGCCCATGGTGCCGGCGCCGCCCGAGGTCAGCCAGCGCATCGGCTCGTCGAAGTGGATGTACTGCGCCGCCCACATCTGGTGCTGGCCGACGTCGGTCGACACGATGACGTCCTTGTCCTTCAGCTGCGCGTTCAGGCGGCTCACCAGTGCCTGCGGCACGATCGCATCCGTCGTGTCCTTGAAGGCCAGCGACTGCTGTGCGCGCCAGCCGTCGATCTGCTGCCACCAGTCGGCCAGACGGGTTGCGTCCGGCTTCTTCTCCTGTACGCCCGCCAGCAGGCCCTTAAGCATCTCGGCGCAGTCGCCGAGCAGCGGATAGTCAGCCTTGACGATCTTGTGGATCGAGCGCGGGTCGATATCAACATGCAGGAATTTGGCGTTGGGGCAGAAATCGGACAGGCGGCTGGTGACGCGGTCGTCGAAGCGCGCGCCGATGCAGACCACGAGGTCGGCATGATGCATCGCGAGGTTGGCTTCCAGCGTGCCGTGCATGCCGAGCATGCCCAGCCATTGCTGGCTGGACGCCGGGAAGGCGCCGAGGCCCATCAGGGTCAGCGTGCAAGGCGCGCCGCTGGCTTCGACCAACTGGCGGAACAGCTCGCAAGCGTCGCGGCCCGAGTTGATCAGGCCACCGCCGCCGTAGATCACCGGGCGGCTCGCCGTGCAGAGGGCGTTCACCGCTGCAGCCATCGCAGCGGCATCGCTCTTTGCTGCGGCGCGTGCGGCTTCCGCCGCTTTGGCGGCTTCGACCACGGCCAGCTCCGCGCCCTGCGGCTGGTAAGGCTTGCTGCCGGTGACCGGGGTCAGCTGTATGTCTTTCGGGAAGTCGACCAGCACCGGGCCCGGACGGCCGCCGATGGCGGTTGCATACGCGTGGCGCACGGTCGCTTCGACAGCGGCTGCATCGCGCAGCTGCGTATTCCATTTGGTGATGGTGCGCGAGATGCCGAGTGCATCGCACTCCTGGAAGGCGTCGGTGCCGATGACGGCGGTCGACACCTGACCGCTGACGCACAGCACGGGCACGGAGTCGCACATCGAGTCCAGCAGGCCGGTGGTGGTGTTGCTCATGCCGGGGCCGGAGGTGACGAACACGACGCCGACCTTGCCGGTGGTGCGTGCATAGCCCTGCGCCGCATGCACGGCCGCCTGCTCATGGCGCACCAGCACATGGCGCAGCCGCGGCTCGCCATGCAGCGCGTCGTACAGCGGCAGCACCGCACCGCCGGGATAGCCGAATACCGTATCCACGCCGAGGTCGAGCAAGGTGCGAATCAGCACCGTCGCACCATTTGGCGCTTGGGCGACGTCAGCCCCGCCCGCCGCGGGAGCGTCAGGCGTCGGGTATAGGGATCGGGAGGACAGCGGCAGGTCGGAAACAGTATTCATGCCAAGAATGTACTGATTTCGCCGCAGAAAAGGCTTTCGATTTTTCGTAAAAAAGCCGAGAATTCAGAAAATCCATCTAAAAATACCGATTTTAGCGAAATGGAACTCGACAAATTCGACCTCGCCATCCTCGAAGCCCTGCAAAAGGATGCGCGCATCAGCCTGCAGGAACTGGGCAAGCAGGTAGGCCTCACCTCCTCCCCGTGCTGGAACCGGATCCGTCGCATGGAAGAAGCCGGCGTCATCGAGGGCTACTCGGTGCGCATCAACCCGGAGAAGATCGGCCTGACCGAGACCGTGATCCTGCATGTGACCATCGACAGCCATTCCGATGAAGCGCTGTTCGAGTTCGGGCAGGCACTCGAAGGCATACCGGAAGTGCTGGAAGCCTTCCTGGTGTCGGGCGACTATGACTACTACATCCGGGTCGCGGTCGAGGGCACGCGCGGTTATGAACGCTTCCTGCGCGAGCGGCTGTACAAGATCCCCGGCATCCGCAACAGCAAGTCGAGCTTCGTGCTGCGGCGACTCAAGCAGAGCCAGTTGCCATTGAAGCGGGCGACGAAGGGCGAGTGAAGCGCCGAAGCGCTGAAGCGTTGGGAGAGGACTCAGCGCGTCAGGGATCGACGCGATAGAGTTCGTGCGCGCGCGTCAGGTGGTCGCGCACGGCTTTCTCGACGCCCTCCGGGTCATGGCGCGCGATGCAGTCGAACAGGCGCGTGTGCTCGTCGAGCGTGACCTTCTCGGTGCCGCTGGGCGAGCGCACCACGTCTTCATAGAAATTCTGCAGCCATTGCAGCAGTGCCTGCGACACGGCCATGTAAACCGGGTTGCCCGATACGCTGGCAATCGCGCGATGAAAAGCCATATCGGTCTCGACAAAGCGCGCCGTATCGCCGAGGCTTGCACGGTGCTCTTCCAGTACCGAACGGAGCATCGCGATGTCTTCCGCAGTCGCACGCGTCGCCGCGGCGCGCGCCATCGCCACTTCGAAAGCGAGTCGCGCTTCCTTCAGGTGTTCGAGCAGTTCGCTGTTGCCGGCCAGCAGATGAACAGCCGTCTGCGAGATTTGCGAAATCACCGACTCGGCCGACAAGGGTTTGACGCGCGCGCCCTCGCCGTGGACGATGGAGATCAGGCCCATGCGCTCCAGCGCCTGCAAACCTTCGCGCACGGCCGGGCGACCGACGCCGAGTTGCGCCATCAGTTCACGTTCGGAAGGCAGCAGCGTCCCGACCGGGTAGGTACCGGCACGGATGTCGGACAACAGGCGTTCTTGCACCTCCTGCCCCAGCTTGCGGCGGACGATGGGTGCTGCAGGACGGACTGCTTCCATAGTGGTTTCTCGTTGACTGCTCATTGGACCGCTGGCATGATTCGCGCACAGCCGGTCATCATACCAGTAGCGCACTGCGCGCGCCAAACCTGGCGCTGGAGGGATGGCAGCCGACGCTTGCGTACCAGCGAACGCCCTGCCCTGTCATCCGATGAGCTTGCTTACCGAGACAAGCCAACAACAACGAGAATCAATGAGCACTTCTGCACAAACCGCACAGGCGGCAAGCTTCCTCCTCGACCTCTGGACCCGCCGCGCACGCTGCGCCGCCATTCCCGCCGAGGCCCGTCCCACCACCCGTACCGAGGGCTATGCCGTGCAAACGGCGATGGCCGCGTTGCAGCCGCACGCCGTGTTCGGCTGGAAGATCGCTGCCACCAGCAAGGCTGGCCAGGCGCACATCGGCGTCGATGGCCCGCTGGCCGGCCGCCTGTTTGCCGACCGCGTGATGCAGAACGGCGCCGAGGTCACGCTGAACAACAACCTGATGCTGGTAGCCGAGATCGAATTTGCTTTCCGTTTCGCACGCCCGCTGCTGCCACGTGCAACGCCGTACACGGTGGAAGAAGTGCTGGACGCAGTCGCCTGCGTGCATCCGTCGATCGAGGTGCCAGACTCGCGTTACGACGACTTCGTCACCGCCGGCGCGCCGCAACTGATCGCCGACAATGCCTGCGCCAACCTGTTCGTGCTCGGCCCGCGTGCCAATGACTGGCGCGGCTTCGATTACATCAACGAAGAGATCAAGGTCTCGCTGAATGGCCAGCCAGTCGATTCGGGCTTTGGCCGCAACGTACTGGGTGATCCGCGCGAAGGCCTGACCTGGCTGGTGAATGAGCTGTCTTCCATTGGCATCGCCTGCGAGCAGGACCAGATCGTCACCACCGGCACCTGCCGCGTGCCGGTGACCGTGAAGCCGGGTGACCGCGTTGAAGCGGACTTCGGCGTGCTGGGCAAGGTGGGTTGCAGCTTCGTCTGAGCCTGACCGCAGCAGGAACCACGACGATGGCGACCGGGAGACCGGTCGCCATTTTCATTTGGCGCGTTGCTCTGCCCCGGAACAAGCGACGAACAGCAAGCCGCCTGCAATCGCGAGGTTTTTCATGAAGTGGATCATCTGCATGTGCGCATCGGCTGGGGCTGGCTGCCAGAAGTTATGAAAGAGTGCGCCGGCCACCAGCGTAAACAACATCAAAGCGCCGGCTGACCAACGCAGCCGCCAGCCGAAGATCACCATCACCCCGGCGACGATTTCCAGCACGATGGTCGCCGCCGTCAACAGCGTAGGCAGTGGCAAGCCGCGCCCCGCGATCAGGGCTGCCGTGCCATCGAAGTCCTTCAGCTTGCCGATACCGGACATCACAAAAATCAGCGCCAGCAAGAACCTGCCGGCGATTACCCCCATTGCATTGCAGCTTGATGACGTCATCGTCGTCTCCTTGTTGTTCGCACTGCGTGTCGAAAGTCGTATTGCGCACCGCAGGACGATGATGGCCAGCTAAGCCGGATCAGATGTTTCCCAAAAATACTTTCATTGATCTTGCTCAAAATCACCAGAGCGATCGGCAACCGGCTTTCAGCTACGCCGAATTACCATGGGCGGAGAACGAAGGCAGCATCAAAACCATAATCAGGTCGATGGATCCCACGTGAACAAGAAGCTCAAGGCGTTCCTGGTCAGCACGCCCTTGCTGGTCGCCGCCGGCACCGTCCTCCTCTACTTCCTGCTTGCATGGTTCGCGGTCGATCCGCTGGCCAAGCGGCTGCTGCCATGGGTCTCCGAGCGCCAGTTGGCAAGCCGCATGACGGTCAAGCAGGTGAAGTTCGATCCCTTGCGGCTCGCGCTGACCGTCGACGGCCTGCTACTGACGCGGCCCGATGGCGGCAAGCTCGCCGGCTTCGAGCGTCTGCATGTCGACTTGCAGGCTGACAGCCTGTTCCGCTTTGCGTGGCACTTGCGCGATATCGAATTGAGCAGGCCTGATGCGCTGGTCGAGATCCGCGCCGATGGCCAGCTCAACTGGGCCGAGCTGCTCGCGAAGCTCAACGAAGACAGCAAGCCATCGACCACGGTGCCACGGGTCGTGATCGACCGGCTCAAGATCGCCGATGGCAAGCTTGCCTATGCAGAGCGCAACCGCAGCGATCCTTTCGAAGTCGAGATGGCGCCGCTGGCGCTGGAGCTGGGCCAGTTCTCGACCCTGCCCGAAGATCGTGGCGATTATCTGATTGCGGCAAAGTTCGACGGCATCGGCGGCGCGCTGCGCTGGAAAGGCGATTTCGGCGTCAACCCGCTGGCCTCGCGCGGAAGCATCATGGTCGAGGGCCTGCAGCTCGCCCCGCTGTACCAGCTGGCCCGGCAGCCCGCCGCTCCGCTGGCGCTCGCCGATGGCAAGCTCGGCCTGCGCTTCGGGTATGACCTGGCGATGGTGCGCGACGGGACCCAGACCTTCCCGCTACTGAAGCTGAACAACGCGATGGCCACCCTCGACCAGCTTGCAGCGACGGTCCGGCCCGGCACGGGGCTGACGCTGCAACATGCGGAGACGAAGCTGCCGGCCGTCGAGGCACACCTGAAGCGCGATGGCCCGATCAAGATACAGGCGTTCGACGTACATGCGCGCGACCTGCAACTGCAGCTGCAGGAGAAGCTCGTGTTCGGCGTGGACAGCATCGATGCCAACGACATCGCGCCTGACCTGAAAGCGATGCGAGTCCATCTGGCCGCCCTCACCCTGAGCGATGTACAGCTGCGCGCGACCGCGCCGGAGGGGCCACGCGCTCGGCTTGCACAAGTCGCTTTATCGGACACCACAGCCAGCCTGAACGAACATCGTGTCGCTGCCAGCGCGCTGACGCTGTCGGGCCTTCAGACCGATGTGATCGTCAATGCCGACAAGTCGATTAACTGGACGACGCTGTTGCAATCGCTGGATGGCACAAAGACATCGACGACGGAAGCGAACACCAAGTCAGGCAATGACCATGCCGCGTGGACCGCCGGCCTTGACAAGCTACGTCTCGACAAGATCAATCTCCATATCGAAGATCGCGGCACCAGCAAGCCGGTCGCACTGGATGTGCAGGACGGCGCTATTCAGATCGACAACGCATCGCTGGAACTGTCGCGGCCGGTGCCGGTAAAAGCCCTGCTCCCGTTGAAGCAAGGTGGCCAGCTGGAGGCCGGCGGCAAACTGACGCCGAAGCCAACCAAAGGCGAACTGCAGCTGCGCTTGTCCGGCCTGCAGCTCAAGACCTTTGCACCCTACCTGTCGCAGGTCGCGACGCTGACGCTCAAGAACGGGCAGGCGGGTGCGCAGGGCAAGCTCGCCTTTGACGCCTCCCGCAAGTTCAGCGCAAAGTTCGATGGCGGCTTCAGCGTGGACAAGCTCGACATCGACAAGGAAGCCGACCGCGAACACTTCCTCAGCTGGGACAAGGTCGCCAGCGACTCCCTGCGCGTATCGCTGGCACCGAACCGGCTGCACATGAGCGAGCTGCGCGTCACCGGCATCAAGGGCCAGCTGATCATCCGGGAAGACAAGTCGCTGAATGTGCAACAACTGATACGCGCACCGTCCGGCGACGCGACCGTGGATGGCAAGGACAAGGGCGCAGCGGCAGACGCGTTCCCGGTATCGATTGAGCGCATCAGCGTTCGCGGCGGCGACCTCGACTTTGCCGACCTGTCGCTGCTGCCGCAATTCGGCACCCGCGTGCATGACCTCGAAGGCGTGATCAACGGCTTGTCGTCCGATCCGGCCGGCACCGCTCAAGTGGAGCTCGATGGAAAGGTCGATGATTTCGGCTCCGCGCGCCTGCGCGGTTCGGTGCAGCCCTTCCGGGCCACCGAGTTCACCGACCTGAAGGCTACTTTCCGCAATCTGGAGATGAGCCGGCTCACGCCCTACTCCGGCAAGTTCGCGGGGCGCAAGATCGACTCCGGCAAGCTGTCGCTCGATCTCGAGTACAAGGTGAAGAACCGGCAGCTGGTCGGCGAGAACAAGGTCGTCATCAATACGCTGAAGCTCGGTGAGCGCGTTGACAGCAAGGATGCGATGAGCCTGCCGCTTGATCTCGCGATCGCGGTGCTGGAGGACAGCAATGGCGTGATCGACCTCGACCTGCCGATCACGGGCAGCCTCGACGATCCGCAGTTCAGCTACGGGAAGATCATCTGGAAGGCGATCGCCAATGTCGTGCAGAAGATCGTCACCGCGCCCTTCCGTGCGCTCGGCAAGCTGCTGGGTATCAGCGCCGAGCAGCTGGAAGCGATTGCTTTCGATCCTGGTTCGTCCAGGCTCGCGCCGCCGGAACAGGAAAAGCTGAAGGCGGTCGCCGGGGCGCTCGCCAAGCGCGCTGCACTGTCGCTGAAAATCGTGCCTGCGGCAGATACGGCGCGGGACACCGCCGAGCTGCAGGAATTACGTACCCGCCGCGATGTATTGATCGAGGTGGGCGTGAAGCTGGCCGAAGGCGAACAAGCGGGTCCGCTCGACCTTGGCAATGTGAAGGTTCAGACAGCCATCGAGAATTTGCTCAAGGATCGCAGCGGTGGCAAACGCGGCCTGAAGCTGGTCGACAGCGTGAAAGACTACTTCCGCAAGTCCAGGCCGGAAGACTTGCCGAAGTACGCGACGATGCTGGAGCAGTTGAAGGCAACCGTGCCGGTGCCGGATGCGCAGCTGAACGAGCTGGCATCCTTACGCGCAAAAGCGATTCGGGATTATCTGGTCGACGCCGGTCTTGATGCCACCCGCGTGCAAGTGGGGGAAACCACGCGGATCAAGGGCGACGGCAAGTCGGTGCCGGTGGCGATGACACTGGAAGTTGCCAAACGTCCTTAATCGCCGGCGTCCTCTGCCGGCCAGACCAGCTTGCCCTGTCCTGCCTCATTCAGCCTCGCCACCAGCGCATCGGCCGCAGAGTCGGCCATGGTCCAGTCGAGCTCGACCAGATCGCCGTGCCGCACCTGCAGCAGGCTGCCGCCAGCGGCGTCGATCTCACGCCGCAGCAAGCCTTCCAGCGCATACGGCACCGCGCACTGCAGCGCGCGTTGCCGGATGATGGGAATCTTGTCGGCGCCTTTCAGCGCCTGCGCGATGCAGTCCGTGTAGGCACGCACCAAACCTCCCGCCCCCAGCTTCACGCCTCCGAAGTAACGCACTACGGTCGCCAGCACCCCTTCGAGGTCCTGATGGCGCAGCACATCCAGCATGGGCCGGCCGGCGGTGCCGGAAGGCTCGCCATCATCGACGGCGGCCGAATGACCACCGGCCAACAGCGCCCAGCACACATGCGCGGCATCCGGATGCTGCGCGCGCAGCTCGGCGACAATGCGCTGGGCCGTGGCGCGATCGGCCACGGGTTCGACGCGGCCGATGAAGCGGCTCTTCTTGATCAGCAGTTCGCTGTCGACGGGACGGGCAAGTGAGAGAGGCAAGGACGGGACTTTCGAAGCATCGTTCTGTAATTGCGCAAGCTTAAACCATCGACCTTGCGAAATCCGGGCGAGGTAGAATCCGGCCTTTGCCTGCACTGCGCAGGTTCGAACCAGAAGCGCCATGGCCATCAAATCCGTCATTTACAAGGCAACGCTGCAAGTCGCCGACATGGACCGGCATTACTATGCCGATCATTCGCTGAACATCGCCTGCCACCCGTCCGAGACCCTGCAGCGGATGATGGTCCGCATCCTGGTGTTTGCACTGAACGCGCACGAGCAACTCGAATTCGCCAAGGGCATCTCCGACAGCGATGAACCCGACATCTGGCAAAAAGACCTGACCGGCGCGATCGACAAATGGATCGAAGTCGGCCAGCCCGACGAGCGCCGCATCATGAAGGCGTGTGGCCGTGCGGCCGAAGTCGCGGTCTATGCGTATGGCAGCAGCACCGACGTCTGGTGGAAGCAGATCGCCGGAAAGCTCACCCGCGCCAGGAATCTGGGCATATGGAAAATCGCACCGGAAACCGCAGAGTCACTGGAAAAGCTGTGCGAACGCACGATGCAACTGCAAGTGACGATACAGGATGGCGAGATCTGGGTGCGCAATGCGACCGACGCCGTCGAGGCGCGGCTGGAAGTCCTGATGCCCCACGCCTGATCGCCTACCCGAAGGCGCGCAGACCGCCCGCCATCCGTTGCGGGCCGCAGGCGCAGCACCTGCGCTGCAAGGATTCAGGACGGGTCCGGCAGCAGATCGGCTGCCGATCTGCCGCAGGTCGCCCTCAACCGGGCCCGGCCAGCTGTAGCCTGGTCAGCGGCTCCGGCCGGTGCAGCACATAGCCCTGCACATAGTCGATGCCGAGCTCACGCAGCACCTGCAGGTCGCTCTCCCGCTCGACGCGCTCGGCCACGGTCTTCAGGTTCATCTGGGTGCTGACGCGCCGGATCGCATCCACCACTGCGCGGCAGACCGGGTCGGATGCGACATCCTCGATAAAGGAGCCGTCGATCTTCACCGAGCTGACCGGCAGCTTGCGCAGGTAGTCGAAAGAGCTGAGGCCGCTGCCGAAGTCATCGAGCGCAAAACGGCAACCGATCGCCGACAGGCGCTCGATGAAGTTCACCGCCTGCGCGAAGTTCGCGATCGCCACCGTCTCGGTGATCTCGAAGCACACCAGCGCACCCGGCACCCGGTGGCGTGCAAACGACGCCAGCAGGAAATCAAGGAAGGCCGGGTCATTGATCGACGCCCCCGACAGGTTCACCGAGAATTCATGCGTGGCCGACAGCCGGGCCGCATCCGGTGCGACCTGCTGCAGCAGCGTCTCGACCACCCACTCATCGATGCGCACCATCATCCGGTAGCGCTCGGCGACGGGCAGGAACATGCCGGGCCCGGCCAGCGATCCGTCCTCCTCACGCATGCGCAGCAGCACCTCGAAGTGCTCGGGGCCGTCGACAGACTGGTCGATGCGCCCTATCCTTTGCACATACAGCACCAATGAATCCTGCGTCAGCGCGCGGTTCAGCTTGCCAAGCCAGTCCTTCTGCTCGTGCAGTCTCTGGTGCAGCAGGTCTTCGCGGCGGAACACCTGCACCTGGTTACGGCCCAGGCTCTTGGCCCAGCCGCAGGCCGAGTCCGCGGCCGAGACCGCATCGGCCACGTCTTCGCACGCCTGGTCCAATGCAGCAGCGCCGATCGATACGCCAAGCCGGAAGAATTGCGATTGCCACGCAAAGCGGAACGCGGAGATGGCCGCCACGATCGCCTCGGCGGCGCGCGCGCCATCCTCGATCGAGCAATGGCGCAGCAGGATGCCGAATTCATCGCCGCCCAGACGTGCCAGCAAGTCCGAGCCCCGCGTATTCGCGGCCAGCAGCTTGCTGACCTGGCGCAGCAATTCGTCGCCGGCCATGTGACCGCAGGTGTCGTTGATGATCTTGAAGCCGTCGAGATCGAGGTACAGCAGCACATGCGGGCGCTCACCCGAGTGCACGCCATGCAGTGCCTGCATCACGGCGCGCTCGAACTCGCCGCGGTTGGGTACGCCGGTCAGCAGATCATGGGTGGCCTGGTAGGTCAGGCGCCGGTGCAGCGACCGCGCCTCGGTCACGTCACGCAGCACCGCGACCGCGCCGCCGGACTTGCCATCGTGACCGAGTATCATCGCCACGGTGCCATCGACGAAGCGCGGCTCGCTGCCCGGCACCGGCAGCAGGCCCGACAGGTAGGCCGGCGCGCCGCGCAGCTGCAGCGCGCCACGCACCGGATTGGCGGCAGAGGAATCGACCTCATGCAGCAAAGGCAGCACCGTCTCGACCGGCAAGCCAACACCGGCCGCACACGCAAAGCCCGTCAGCAGCTCCGCTGCCGGGTTCAGGTAGCTGATCATTCCCTGCGCATCGACCACCAGCACCGCCTCGCCGACCGAGTCCAGCGTCACCCGCGCGCGCTCCTTCTCGTTGAACAAGGCCAGCGCGCTCTCTTCCGCCGCCTGCCGCGCCCGCAGCAGTTCCTCCTCGTAGCGGCGGCGCTCATTCGCACGGAACAGCGTGACCAGCACGCGCGGCGGTGCGCCCTCATCAGCCGTGCAACAGATGGCGCTCGCAATGACCGATACCGATGCCCGGTCGCGCACGTTCAGCTCCAGCGCCACCTCGCGCCATTCACGGTGCAGGCGCAGCATCGGTTCGAGCTGGGTATCGAAGAACAGGCGCCGCCCGCGGCTCATCAGCTCGCGGAAATTGATGCCGATCAGGTCGGCCTGACGACAGCCCAGCCAGTCGCACAGCGCCAGGTTCACATGGACGATGTCGCGTCGCCCATCCAGCAGCACGAGCCCGACCAGTGCTTGTGCAGTCATCTGCTCAAGCATCCAGGCTTCATGCAAGCCTGCGCCGTGGTCGGTATGCATGTTCAAGACGGCATCCAGTCCTTCATCGCTTCAATCAGCTCGGCAGGCTCGGACAGGTGTGGACAATGACCGGCGGCCTCCATCACGGTCAGCGTGCTGCCCGGCAGCTGTGCCAGGAGATATTCGCCCACTTCCAGCGGCGCCAGCGCATCGGCTGTGCACTGCAGGATCAGTGCAGGCACGCGCAGCTGGCCCAGCGCGGCGCGGCAGTCGGACAGGAAGGTGACGCGGGCGAATTGCCGCGCGATCGACGGGTCGGTACGGCAGAAATTCTCGTTCAGCTCATTGGTCAGTTCGGGCCGGTCAGGATTGCCCATGATGACCGGTGTGATCATGCTGGACCAGCCGAAGAAGTTGCTGTCCATTGCCGACAGCAGGTCGTCGATATCCTTGCGCTCGAAACCGCCGCGATAGTCGCCATCGTTCAGGAAGCACGGCGACGGCCCGACCAGCACCAGCTTCGCGAACAGGGCCGGCTCCTTCACTGCCGCCAGCACCGCGATCATCGCGCTGACCGAATGCCCGACCACGGTCACCTCCTGCAGCTCAAGCTCGCGGACGATGGCGATCAGGTCATCCGCATAGCCCTGCAGCGTCGAATAGCGCTGCGGCTCGTACTGCGACAGGTCCGATTTGCCGGCGCCGATATGGTCGAACAGCACAATGCGCCAATCCTTCTCGAAATCCGGCGTGATGTGGCGCCACACGTTCTGGTCGCAGCCGAAGCCGTGCATGAAGACCAGCGCGCGCTGCCCCTGGCCAAGGATATTGACGTTGTTGCGGGAAACCATGTTCATTGTTTTTCACCGTTAAAAAACCAGCCAGATAGCCAAGAACTTTAACGATCACAAACAATCAGGCGTATGCAGAACTAGGGAAGGATTCCGCGCCTTTTCATCCGATACGATGACGGTGAGGGCAAGGCGAGGAAATCATCGCTCACGAATTGCTTGCTGTCGGCGGTATCCGCTTGAAGCTTGCAGGGCATGGTGTTCATCGTTTGTGCCAGCCCGGCTTTCGTTTCTGCCATGGCCGGTGTGCCTTCGAAAATCGCAAATACGAAAATGCCTTAATCCGCTTTTTGGTTGCGGAATCGCCCCTCTTTCTGAGATTGCCTGTTTGATTGATTGCAGATTCTGATAAGGCGCTTGATAAGTTTTCTCTGGACGAATTGCAGGTTCAAGCAGACTTATCCTGGCTGCAATAAAATTTCGGACTCACCGCACGGATATCAAAATGACCAAAATTCTCGCACTGGCGATCTCGCTTTTCGTCTCCCCACTTGCATTCGCCGCCTTGCCCGAGCCGGGCGAGATTCCCAAAGACGGAGACTGCCCGGCGAATTACGTCGCCAAGGGCAACCAATGTCATCCCACGGCAAAAGCCAAATTCGCCTTCATCAAGATGGACCAGTGCCCGGATGCCTACGATGTGCAAGGTAATTATTGTGTCGCGACGGCAGGAGCGAAGCTCGCGATTCGCCGGGCTGCGATGAGTTGCCCATCGGGCTTCGAGCCGATTGGCAATTACTGCGTCTCTAACAAGTAAGCCTCACCGGACAGTCAGGGTCAGTATGCTAGAACACAGCGTGGTCGCCCAAGTCGACATGCTGCTCTCCGGAGATCAACTGGTCGTAATAGTCGAACAAGGTTTGCGTGCCAAAGGTAGGCGTCGCGTCAGCGTCATACCTGCGCGCATCGGGGTCCCAGACCAGCATGGACTCCGTCGCGTAATAGCGGCCGATCCTGGCGAGCTCGGCCTTGTCCGCCAATGACGGCAGGAGATATCCCCCGAACTTCAAGGTCTGGATGATCACGTCCATCATGGCGACCGGCAGGCGCTGGTAGCGCGGCTTCCTGGCAAGTCGTTCGAACAGATATTCGCCCTGCTCGATCGGCGTCAACGCGGCCCCGGGCCCGCCGACAGGCAAGATGCGATTGTGCTTGTCCATGTCGACCAGGCACAAGGCCAGGTACTGCGCGAGGTCCTGGTCACTGATGGGCTTGCATGCGGTCAGGCGTCCATCGCCAAACAGCAAATACGGCTTCCCCTGTTGCAGGCGCCGAATTTGTCCGGACAAGGATTTGAAGAATGCCGTTGGCCTGACGATGCTGTAGCGCATACCCGATTTCACGAGGGCGCTCTCGAACGCGAGCTTCGCATGCTGGAATCCCAGCAAAGGCTTCTGCACGCATATCGCCGACAGCAATACAAAGTGTCTTACATCAGCGGATTTCGCGTGCTGCAGTATCTCGGCATTCAACCGGAAATCCACTGCCCACGCATCGCGGGGTGCGCCGGTACGCGAGGCGAGGCAGGAAATGACGGCATCGATGCGCTCACGCTGGAAGAAATCGCCTGGTGTTCCCAATGCCGAGTCGCGCTCGGCAAAACGCAGCTCGACACCCGGCAGCATCGCGCGCACCTCGTCGGCATTCAGCTTGCCGCGAACGCCCGCACGATGCCGCACGGGACAAATCACTGCATGCCCCTGTTCGAGCAAAGCCCTGGCCGTCGCCCGGCCTATGGTCCCGGTCGCACCGAACAACGCAACACGCACGATTCCGTCCTTTCGCAGTCGTTATTTGCAGTCCCTCATGGCGTTCGCATTCACTGGCCACAACACAGTCGAGGATATTGGTGAAGCACAAATCTGGTCAAGGCTGCATTGATAGCATGGAATTCCGACACACATCAGCCCCGGAGCGCCACATGACGGCCTGGAAGCTATGCACACAGATGACGCTGCTGCTGGTATCGATGGCCGTCCACGCCGAGGGCGGTGGCGCGGGCCGGCATGGCAACCACAAAGATGCGACCTCGCTCATCCCGCCCGCGATAGCCGCGGAACACCGTGATCTGCACGACAAGCTGCGCGAGGTGATCCGCTCGGGCGGCAAGACCGGGCGCGCGGCCGACGCCGTCGAAAAGCTGCTGAAGCCCCATTTCGTGAAAGAAGAGCAGTATGCCCTGCCACCGTTGGGCCAGCTGTCGGCGATTGCGGCCGGCCAGCTTCCTGCCGAGAGCGCAGTGATCATCCGCATGACCGATACCCTGCGCGCGGAATTGCCGCAGATGCTGGCTGAGCACCGTCAAGTGGTCGCCGCATTAGGCCAGTTGCGGCAAGCGGCGGAGGCCGAAGGCAATCGCGAAGGCATCCAGTTCGCCGAGGCGCTGGCCGCGCATGCGGCGCAAGAGGAGCAAGTCCTGTACCCCGCCGCGCTACTGGTCGGCGCGTACCTGAAGCAAGCGCAAAGATAAGCTGCCGCTACAAACGACATGCGAGCGCATGTCGCAGGCCATGAACCGGGGCAGGCATGCAGTGTCGGCGCTGGGCGCAGCGAATGCGTGCCGCCCAAGCAAAGGGAAATCGTGATTCGGCTGGAGGCGAAGGTCGGATCAGGTGTGGGGCCTGGCCTTTATGCGCCGATCTGATCGGGGTCGTCATCCCTCGGCACACGGCGGTGCGGGATGGGTATGTGCGGCAAGTCGTCGAAGCTGAAATCGGAGCGCAGGTAGCGCATTTCGTTGCCGATGAAGTAATGAATGTGGACGATATCGCGCGCCACTGCCCAGCAACCCCAGTATGTGATGGTGTCGGGCGGCCCTTTCGGATCGACGATCCGGGTCAGGTAGGCGATGCGCTCGCTCCCCGAACAGCCCTCGTGCCGCTCCGTGGTCAGCACCACTTTTCCCCTCGCGCCCTGGTCGGCCACCATGACCGGCTCGGCGGCCGCCAGCGTGGAGACCGCGATCGCACCCGTTGCCAGAAATTGCTTCATGTCCCGCTCCTCGAAGGTAGTGAACTTCGGTGCCGCAGGACTGTGGCCTGTGGGCGTTGATCCTTTCCGTCATTAAAACAAAAAAAAACAAAACCTGCCGAAACCGGGCCTGATCGCGCATCCTCCGACATGCGCTTGGCCCGAGGGTGCTGTGGCGCAGGCTCGCTGCCGCACGCACAAATCAGGGCATGCGCTGGGCAACTGCTATCCTTGCAGCATGGTTGACTGCGTCCGTGATTTGTCGCGTCCCGCGGGCAGCATGCTGGCCCGGACCTTCGCGTTCACGATTCCCCGATTTTCTGCCTCTGTCCCGGCATCTGATGATCCCCGCCTGCTTCTTGTCCTTCCCCCGTTTCAGCCGTGTGATTTTTGCTTTGATGCCCCTGATGAGCGCCTGCCTTGTCGGCAGCGTGCCGAGCCTCGCATGGGCCCAGACGCTGCCGGCGTCCACCGACACCATGGCCCAGCGCACGATGGCCTGCACCGCCTGCCATGGCAAGGAGGGACGCGCGACGCGTGACGGGTATTTCCCGCGGATCGCGGGCAAGCCGGCGGGTTACCTCTACAACCAGCTGCTGAATTTCCGCGACGGGCACCGGCGCTATCCGCAGATGACCTACATGGTGTCGAACCTGTCCGACGCCTACCTGAAGGAGATGGCCGACTACTTCGCGTCGCTCGATCTCCCCTACCCGCCCGCGCAGGCGGCCGCGGCATCGACAGCGATGCTTGCCCGAGGCCGCAGGCTGGCGCTCGATGGCGACCCGGCCAGAAAAATCCCTGCCTGTACTGCCTGCCACGCAGCACAGCTGACTGGCATGCTGCCGACCATACCCGGCTTGCTGGGATTGCCGCGCGATTACCTGAATGCGCAATTCGGCGCATGGCGCTCCGGAATGCGCCATGCCGCTGAGCCGGACTGCATGGCCGAGATCAGCCGCAAGCTGACCCCCGAGGAGATCAGCGCGGTAAGTGCCTGGTTATCGTCGCAGCCCGTACCGCAAAACATGAAGGCACGGCCATCAGGCGGTACGAAGTTGCCGATCCGTTGCGGGAGCTTTGCGCAATGAGCAGACTGTTTACGTGGCGTTCCCTCTTCATCACGCTGCCGCGCGCGTTGCTGCCAGTCTTGCTACTGGCCTTGCTGCTGGTGCCCGTCTGGCAGTGGGCGCATGACCCGGGTAGCGAACTGAAGTCCGCAACCATCACCGATCCCGCCGCGCAGCTCAAGCGCGGCGAGTATCTGGCGCGGGCGGGCAACTGTGCGGCCTGCCACACGGTGCGTGGCGGTAGGCCCTATGCGGGTGGACGCGCCATTGCCACGCCCTTCGGCGACATCTATGCGTCCAATCTCACGCCGGACATGAAGACTGGCCTCGGCAACTGGTCGGCCGATGACTTCTGGCGCGCGCTTCACAATGGCAAATCGAAGGACGGCCGCTTCCTGTACCCGGCCTTCCCGTATCCGAACTTCACCAAGGTCACGCGCGATGACGCCGATGCACTGTACGCTTACCTGCGCAGCATCCCGGCCGTGGAACAGACCAACCGCGAGCATGCGCTTCGCTTCCCGTTCAACCAGCGCATCTTGCTCGCCTACTGGCGCACGCTGTATTTCACACCGGGGCAGTTCGCGCCCGATCCGGCGCAGTCAGCGCAGTGGAATCGCGGGGCCTATCTGGTACAGGGGCTCGGCCATTGTGCCGCCTGCCATACCTCGCGCAACGCATTGGGTGGCAGCGTCACGGGCAGCGACCTGGCGGGCGGGATGATTCCAATGCAGAACTGGCAGGCGTCTTCGCTGACTTCCGCGGCGGAGAGCGGCTTGGGCGCCTGGCACCTGACGGAGATCGAGGATTTGCTGAAGACGGGCGTGTCCGCCAGGGCTGCGGTCTACGGGCCCATGGCCGAGGTGGTCGGCGCGAGCCTGCAGCACCTGTCCGGGCCGGACATCCATGCCATTGCCATCTACCTGAAGGCCTTGCCAAAAACCGACGACGCCGTAAAACGTCGCGCAGCAACGGATGATCCCGAGACGGCTGCCATCCTGAAAGCAGGCGCAAAACTGTATGACAAACATTGCGCCGAGTGCCACCAGAGCGATGGCAAAGGCCAGCCCACCGCGTATCCGCCCTTGGCCGGCAATGCATCCTTGTCCGTCGTCTCGCCCACCAATGCGATCCGTATCGTGCTCAATGGCGGCTACCCGCCCAGCACCGCGGGCAACCCGCGACCGCATGGCATGCCGCCCTACGCGATGACGCTCAACGACGAGGAGCTGGCCGCCGTGGTGTCTTACATCCGGAACAGCTGGGGCAACAAGGGCGCGATGGTGGCGCCCAATGAGGTGAACCGGCTGCGCGGCGCACCACTGTGATTCCCTGAATCAGAGCCAGTGCTGCATCAGTCCGACCGCCAGTGCGGTCGCCACGCCGTTCATGCTCATGGCCAGTGCCGCAAAGGCCACCGTCTGCGGATGCGCCTGCATGGCCCTCGCCGTGCCGATCGCATGCGCCGTCAGGCCAAGCGTGAAACTCGTCACTGCAGGATCGGTAATCCGTACGCGTTTCAGCAGGGGGACCGTCAGCATCGTTCCGAGCACCCCGGTGGCCACTACCGACATCGCGGCCAGCGACGGTATGCCACCGACGCGCTCGGCCGTGGCCATCGCGATCGGCATCGTGGCGGACTTTGACACCAGTCCCAATGTGAACTCCCGCGAGGCACCGAAGGCCCGCGCCAACAGCGCCGTACTGATGATGGCCGTCAGGCAGCCCACAACCAGCGAAGCCAGCAAGGGCCAGGCGGCTTGTCTCAACCAGGCCGCCTGCCGATAGAGCGGCACCGCCAGCGCGATGATGGCCGGGCCCGTCAGCCAGCGAAGCGCACTGGTCGCCTTCGCATAGACCGGATAAGTCGTCCCGGTGACCCACAAGGCCGCGACAACCATCGTCGTACCGATCAGTACCGGCAAGAACAGAAGCCTGTGTCCTGAGCGTCGATAAAGCATCAGGCTCAGCATGTAAGCAACCAGGGTGAGCAAGGACCAGAACAGCTTGTCCGTCATGCTCTGCTCCGGCGCCACAGTAGTTGCAGGGTCAGGCCGGTGGCGAGCGAAGTCAGCGCCGTCCCGATCACGGCGGCGGCCATGAAAGGCGCGGCGCCGGCAGCGATCAACCCGCCGTACACCGATACCGATGCCACCGATGGAATCAGCAGCAGCATCAGGTGGCGCAGCAAAGGCTGCGTGGCGTCTTCGACGGCATCGGGCACACCGCCGCGCAGCATCAGCAGGCCCAGCAGCATCAGTAATCCAACCAGCGAGCCGGGCACTGGCCAGCCGGCCCACGCCACAATCGCGTCACCGAGCCACTGCAATGCGCACAGTCCTAGGAAGGCGCCGGCCGCCATCAATAGTCGGCGTTTGGAAATCGTCATCAGAAATTCACCCATGAGTCAGGTCGCCTGTTTGCCATGCACTGGCGACGACAGGATTTTCTCACTGATCGTGAGCAGAGCCTGCACCGGGGTTGGGCCAAAAAGAAAAGCCCGGGATCGAAGAGCCGGGCCGCCAGCGACATCAGGGACGTGTCACGCCGTCGCGACGGCGTGCAACCCGTATTTTCGCATCAGCTGTTCGCGGAGGCTGAACTTTTGAGGTTTGCCGGTCGCGGTCATCGGGAATTCCTGCATGAACTCGATGTAGCGCGGGACCTTGTAGTGGGCCATCTGGTCCTTGCAGAAGACACGCAACGCTTCTTCGTCCAGCGACTCGCCATCGCGCAGGATGAGGCAGGCGGCGAGCTCCTCGCCATATTTTTCGTCGGGCACCCCGACCACCTGCGCCGCCAGTATCGCGGGATGCCGCAACAGGAATTCCTCGATCTCGCGCGGATAGATGTTCTCACCGCCGCGTATAACCATGTCCTTCACCCGGCCCACGATGTTCACATAGCCGTCGGCATCCATCACACCGAGGTCGCCGGTATGCATCCACCCTGACGGATCGACCGCTTCGGCAGTCCTTTCCGGGTCCTTCCAGTAGCCGCGCATCACGCCATAGCCGCGGGTACAGATCTGGCCGGGCTGGCCGATGGCAACGATACGCCCGTGGCGGTCGATGATCTTGGCCTCGAAATGTGGCTGCACGCGCCCGACCGTAGAGACCCTGCGCTCCAGCGTATCGTCGAGCCCCGTCTGGAATGAGATGGGCGCCGTTTCCGTCATGCCGTAGGCAATCGTGACCTGGCTCATGTGCATTTCGCGTATCACACGCCGCATCGTATCCACCGGACAGGGAGCGCCGGCCATGATGCCGGTGCGCAGTGAACTCAGGTCGAATTGCGCCTTCTCCTTGTGCTCGAGCATCGCCACGAACATCGTGGGCACGCCATGCAGTGCCGTGCATCGATGACGATCGACCGAGGCCAGGGTCTCTCCCGCATCGAAACCCTCGCCGGGGAAGACCATGGTGGCGCCCGACGCGACCGCGCACAGCACGCCCAGCACCATGCCGAAACAGTGATACAGGGGTACCGGTATGCACAGGCGATCGCGCTCACCGAGGTTCATCGCCATCGCCGTATACCGGGCATTGTTCACGATGTTGAAATGCGAGAGCGTCGCTCCTTTCGGCGATCCGGTCGTGCCGCTGGTGAACTGGATGTTGATTGCATCATCCGGGTCGAGCGCAGCGGTCAGCGCATCCAGCCGCCCCGTTTGCGCAGGACCCGCAAGGGACAACAGATCGCGATAGCTCAGGCAGCGTGGTGGCGCCGGCTCCTCTCCGAGCAGGATGACATGCTTGAGGTCGGGCAAGCGCACCGCATCGACATGGCCCCTCTCGCCTGCCATGTTCAGCTCGGGTACCAGCTCGGTCAGCATGGACAGGTAATCGCTGCTCTTGTAGCGGCGCGACATCACCAGCGCACGGCAACCGACTTTGCGTAGCGCATATTCCAGCTCGGACTTGCGGTAAGCGGGATTGATGTTGACCAGGATGAGACCGATGCGGGCGGTGGCGAACTGGGTCACCAGCCACTCGTGGCGATTCGGCGCCCAGATGCCCACGCGGTTGCCCTTGCGCAGGCCGAGGGCCAGCAAACCGGCTGCCATCCGGTCGACCCGCGAGGCCAGGTCGTACCACGACAGCCGCAGGCGCTCCGCATCAAAGATCGCCGCATCGCGCGACCCATGGCGCTGCACGCACTGCTTCAGGAATTCGGGCAGCGTGATGAATTCCAGTGGCGTCGAGGTATCGCCGGCGACATAGGACGTGCTGCCGCGCGGCTTTTGTACCTTGACCTGGGAACCGGCCAGCCAGTCCGACTGGAAAGGGTTGCTCTGCACGGCAAAAGGCCTCAGAAATCCCGCCAATCGCCGCTCTGCTCGAACGCATGCGCGGCACGATACAGAACGGATTCGTTGTAGTGCTTCGCCACCAGCATCATGCCGATGGGGAGGCCCGCGCTCATGCCGCAAGGTACCGAGATCGCCGGGTGGCCAGTGACATCGAAGGGCTGGGTGTTGGTGAGCATTTCGAAGCCGCGCTGGCACCACAGCGACAGCGGCGCATCCGGCGGCGGCAGCGGCGTGGCCTTCATCGGCAAGGTGGGCATCAGCAGCATGTCGTAGCGGGACAGCGCATCGTCATAGGCAGAGCGCAGCATGCGCGCGAGGTTTTGCGCCTTTGCGTAGAAATGCCCGCGATATTCGCTGATGAAGTACTCGCCGACCAACATCGACAGCTTCAAGGTCCGCGACAGTTCGTTGGCGCGGGCACGCCAGTTGGCATGGGCATCGAGCAAGCTGGTGGTGTACATCCCTCCCCAGTTGAAGCCCATGCCGTTGCCATGCATCATTTGGGCCGTCAGGCCTTCGAGCGCAATCGGCGCCCAGATCGCCGCACCATCCAGATGCATGGGCACCGAAACATTCTCGACGATGGCACCGAGCTTGCGCAGGCGTTCGACAGCCTGCCGCACTTTCTCGACGACGTCCGGCTCGCAGGTATCGAGCTCGAAACCTTCCGTCAGCACGCCGATTCTCAGCCCGGCAGCGCCCTTGCCGAGCGCTGCCGTGTATTTGTCGGTCCGCACGTTGTACTGGCGCGGATCGAGGCCATCTTCACCGGCGATCACCTCCAGCAGCAGCGCGTTGTCCGCGACTGTCGTGGTCATCGGGCCCGCATGATCGATGGTGGCTTCGATGGGCATCACGCCCGTGTAGGGCACCAGGCCATGCGTGGCTTTCATGCCCACCAGGCCGCACCATGAAGCGGGGATGCGGATCGACCCGCCCTGGTCGCCGCCGATCGCCATGTCGGCCTCGCCGGCGGCGACCAGCGCACCCGATCCGCTGGACGAGCCGCCCGTTGAATAACCTATCTTGTACGGGTTGTGCACCGGCCCCGACGACGAGGTGTGGCTGCCGCCGGACAGGCAGAAATGTTCACAGACGGCTTTGCCGACGATGGTGCCGCCCGCATCCAGGATGCGCGTGACCAGCGTCGCATCCACATCCGGCACATAGCCTTCGAGCGTGCTGGAGCCGTTCATCATCGGCACGCCAGCGAGGCAGATATTGTCTTTCAGGACGATGGTCTTGCCGCTCAGCGGGCCATAGGGCGCGCCCTTGACATCGGCCTTCACGGCCCACGCGCCCAGCGGGTTCTCGCTCGCCGTTGGACGATGGCCGGGGGTGCGCGGATAGCGTACCTGCGGAAGATAATCCGGCATGCCCGCCAGCCTGTCGTAAGCCGCCAGCGTGCCATCGACCACGTCCAGGTACTCGGCCACCTCGGTATCGGACATGCTCATGTGCAGGGACTCCACGATCTTTTTCAGCTGCTGATGCGTGGGGCGCTTGACTCTCGTCATTGGATCACCTCTGTCGATATTGACTGGCGCTGCGTCGCGCGGAGCACTGGCGGCTCGCTGCGTGCTGTGTACTGTAGAAAGCGTTGTCGTGTCGGCCGGCCGTGGCTGCGGCATGGGCACGGTGGTGGACGGCCGCGGCGAGGCCTGGTAGGCAATGTCGGCCGATGACTTCTTCGCCACGGGCGCAGATGTCGACGGGGCACGTTGTGCCTGTGCCGCTTGTGCGCCCGGCTTCGTGGCAGGACGGCTGTCGCGCGTCATGCGTGCGGCGCCCATGCCGAGCAGCTCGGACAGCCCGCCGCTGCGGATGGAGCCGATCGCCATTTCGCGCTCGATCTGTCCGCGTTCCATCACGAATATGCGATCGGCGACATCCAGCACGAGGTCGAGATTCTGCTCGACGACAATCAGCGACAGCTTTTCCCGCTTACGCAGATTGGCCAGGATCTCACCGATCTCCTGCACGATGGAGGGTTGAATCCCTTCCGACGGTTCATCCAGCAACAGCAGCCAGGGTGCGGGCATCAGCGCACGACCGAGCGCAAGAATCTGTTGCTCGCCGCCCGACAGGGAACCGCCCTTGCGGTCCAGCACGCTGTTGAGCCTGGGCAGCGTATCGAGCACGCGCTCCAGCGCCGCCTGTTCGGTATCGCCGGAATCCTCGGACCAGCCTAGCCGCAAGTTCTCGAGCGCGGTCAGCCCCGGCATGATGCCGCGGCCCTGCGGCACATAGCCTATGCCCAGCCGGCTGCGCTCATGGGCCGGCATGCGCGTGACATCGACCCCATCGATATTGACGCGCCCGGCCGTTGCAGCCACCAGCCCTACCAGGGTCTTCAGCAAGGTGGACTTGCCCATGCCGTTGTGACCGACGATGCCGATCGCATCGCCTTCACGCAGCGTGAAGTTCACACCGCGCAGTACCGGTATTCCGGAGTAACCTGACCTCAGCTCGGCAACCTCAAGCACGACATCGGTTGCAGGTTCTGTTCTGGCGTCGGAGTGCAGCGTGTTCATTTTGCACGGCTCCCGATATAGACTTCCCTCACCTTCTGGTCTGCGAGCACCTCATCGACCGGACCTTCGCGCAGCACGGCCCCCTGATGCAGCACCGTGACGCGGCCGCCCAGGCTGCGCACGAATTGCATGTCGTGGTCGACCACGACGATGGTGGCCTTCTGGTTGACTTCATGGATGATCTCGACCAGACGATCCGCCTCGGCGTGCGTGATGCCGGCCGCAGGCTCGTCCAGCAGGATCAACCATGGTCGCTGCGCGAGGACGATGCCGATTTCCACCAGCTGGCGCTGGCCGTGGGCCAGCTCGCCAAGCTGCCGGCGCGCGATGCCCTCCAGCGATACTTGCGCCATCACCGCTTGCACGACCTCACGCACGGTCTCGCGGGAATTGACGCGACGGGCAGACAGCCACAGGTTTTCCTCGACGGTGAGGCCGTTCATGACCGAAGGTGTCTGGGTCTTGATGCCCACGCCAAGACGGACAATGTCGTAAGGCCGCCAGCCGGTCACATCCTGCCCGCGGATCAGCACCCGGCCGTTGTTGTGGCCGACCTGCACCTGTCCGGTCAGGCATTTGAAAAACGTGCTCTTGCCGGCGCCATTGGGGCCGATCAGGCAGCGCAGTTCGCGGTCCCGCAAGCTGAAATTCACGTTGTTGACCGCGTGCACACCGCCGAAGCGGACCGACAGATCCCGGGTCTCGACGACGGTCTCGCTCATGCGCCCTCTCCGTGCTGGCGACGACGGCGCCGCGTGCTGCTGGCGCGATATCGCGCTGCGGTTGCCTGGCTGCGCTTCTGCCGCCAGCGAATGAAGGTCGGCACAATCCCGCTTGGCAGCAGCAGCACGACCAGCACAAGGATCGCGCCCAGCAGCAGGGAGTTGTCGATCACGGTCTGCTCACCCAGCAGCAGCTTCAGGAACCCGAGGCCGATCGCGCCGAGTATCGGCCCGACCAGCGTGCCGAGGCCGCCGACGATGGTATAGATGATCACTTCCGCCGATTGCCCAAGGCTGAAAAGCCCCGGCGTGACAATCTCTGCCCAGCTCGCGAACAGGCACCCGGCCAGCCCCGCCATCGCAGCGCTCATGGTGAAGATGGCGGTCTTGTACAGCGGCGCGCTGTATCCCAGCAGTTCGATGCGCGCCTCGTTCTCGCGTATGCCCACCAGCACGCGCCCGAACCACGAGGCCAGTACCCAGCGGCACAGCAGATAGCAGATCAGCAGCGCAGCCGCCACCACGTAGTACAGCCCGAGTCCGAAAATCGGAATCTCGGTATCACCCGGCACATTCAGGACCGGAAAGGCTGGTATGCCGTTGAAGCCGCCCAGCCGCGCCTCGCCGATACGGTAGGCATCGCCGGCTGTCGAATTGATGAACTTGAACAGGATCAGCGTGACGACCAGCGTGATCACGCCCATGTACACATCGCTGATGCGGCCGTAGAACATCATCGCGCCGATCACTGCCGCCAGCAGCGCGGGTATCAGCAGCGCGAGCAACAGCGGCAGCGTGCTCTCGCCGATGTTCATCGACGCAACCGCGTAGGTATACGCTCCGAGTCCGAAATACGCGGCGTGCCCGAAACTCAGGATACCGGCATAGCCCCACATCAGACCCAGTGACAATGCGAACAGGGACCAGATGAGCAGCACCGTCATCGTGTTGACATCGAAGACTGCCGGCGCCAGAAGCAAGGCCAGGCATGCAAGGGCGAACCAGAGCCAGCTGATATGGCCGGTGCCGAAATTCGAGCTGTTTGTCATGCGGAATTTTTGAAGAATCGTCCGGTGATCCCTTGCGGCATCAGGCGCAACAGCACAATGGCCAGTGCGAGCATTGCGATCTCGCCCACGACGGGCATCGATGCAAACGACACGATCTGGTTGACCGTGCCAAAGATCAGCGAGCTGGACACCGTGCCCGTGATGATCGCCGCGCCCCCGGTGATGACGGTGATGAAGGACTTGGCGATGTACGATCCGCCCACCGAAGGCAGCAGTCCCGTGAGCGGTGCCAGCGCGCCGCCGGCCAGGCCCGACAATGCCGCACCGACCGTGAAGGTCCACATGTAGATGCGCTCCGGGTTGTAGCCGAGCGAGGATGCGACATCCCGGTTCTGCATGGCGCCCCGCGCCACCAGGCCAACGCGCGTGAAGCGCATCACCAGCCACATCACCAGCAACAGCAGCGTCGCCACCGCGATGATGAACAGGTTATAGCCGCCCATCTGGTACTGCCCGATCTGGTAGGAACCAATGGGCGCCTGCACGCTGACCGCCGAATTGCCGAAGATGAGGGTCACCAGGCCCACGATCAGCAGGCTCAGCCCCCAGGTCGCCAGCATGGTGTCGATCATCCGGCCGTACAGGAACCTGATCACCAGTCTTTCGATGATCAGGCCCAGCAGGCCCACCACCAACGGCGCCACGATCAGCATGGAGAACCAGATATCGAGCCCCGCCTGGTAGCAGGCGATCGTGGTGTAGCCGCCGACCATCACGAACTCGCCATGCGCGAGATTGATGACGCGCATCATCCCGAAAACGACCGCCAACCCCGCGCTGGTCAGCGCGAGGAAGGCGATCATGTACAGGATTTCCAGAACAACGACTGCAGCGTAGTCCATCAGGGAGAACCTTCAGCAGGGTGGCAAGGACAACGCGTCACACGTTGACTTCGAACTGCTTGTTCTCCTTCGGATTCTTCAGCAGGTCGCAGTAGCGTCCGGTATCGAGCGGAGGACGCTGCTTGACCGTGCTCTTGACCGTCAGCTTCTGGCCCTTGACCTCCATGACCTTGATGTCGAGCGACGCATGGTGGGTCTTGGGGTCGATGGTGACCAGGCCGCCCGGGCCGACGACCGAAACACCCGACTCGATCGCCTTGAGCATGTCCTCGCGCTTGAGCGAACCCGCCTTGCGCACGCACTCGGCCCACAGCATGATGCCCTGATACTGGGAGACAGCGATCTCGTGGACGATCTTGGTGTCGCCAAAACGCTTCTGCCAGCGCGCGAGGAAGTCCTTGTTCGCCGGCTCAGACGACTCCTGACTGTAGTTGCCCGCGATGAGGATGCCATCGCCCTCGGCCGGCGACAGCGCCAGATGCTCGTTGCCCACGCCGAAGGTTGTCGAGGCGAGCGGGATTTTCTTGTTCATGCCGGACGCTGCCCACTGGCGGTAGAACGACATGTGCGCGCCGCCCACCAGCGCGGAGATCACGAAGGATGGCTTTTCCTGCTGGATTTTGGCGATCGTCGAACCGAAATCGGAGACGTCCAGCGCGAAGAAGTCCGTCTTGGCCACCGAGCCGCCGCGCTCCTTGGCGTAGTGCGCGATCCATTTCGCGGTGATCTGACCGTAGTTGTAATCCGCCGCGAGGATGTAGACCTTCTTGCCCCACTGCTTCATCGCGACATCCATGATCGGCTCGACTGCTTGCGCAGGCGTGGTGCCGGTGACGACCGTGTTGCGGTCGCAAACGCCGCCCTCATACAGCACGTTGTAGAAGTACAGCGTGTTGGAACGCGTGAAGGTCTGCCGGATCGCTTCGCGCGATGCGGAGGTAATGCCGCCGTGGACGACATCGACCTTGTCCTGGCGGACCAGCTGTTGCGCAAACTTGGTGTAGAGCGCGATGTCGGACTGCGTGTCGTACTGGATCGCCTGCAGCTTGCGGCCCAACAGACCACCGGCTGCATTGATCTCGTCAATAGCCATCGTCGTGGCCATCACCATCGGCTTGCCATAGATGTCGAGGTTACCCGAGTTGTCGAGCACGGAACCGACCTTGATCGGCGCGCCCTGGGCGAAGCTGTCAGCGAAGGGAAGCATGGATGCGAGCGTGGCGCTCGACATGGAACCAAGAAACTGACGACGGCTGAAACTCATGTGTGACTCCTATCGTGAAAAGTCAAATCATTGCAGGGGACGTCTTCTTCTGTGTTGCTTTGCGATGCTTGCTACCTCTGGGTGTGGAACTTCGGAATCTCGGGTGAAACGTCTTACTTTTTATCTGACGATTTTTTACCTTCCTCGGAAGCGGCCCCCGTACCCTTAGATGGCGTGACCGCCGAGGACAAGTCGACGCCTATCGATTCGCCGATGGTCTTCAATGCGGGCAGCTGCAGTGCCATGCCCATGATGCTATCCATGACCTGGGTGACCGGGGGCTTGTCGGCATTGCCGCCACCCGATCCTTCGCCGGGGGTGGACGAGTTGCCGAAGCCGGTGACCTGATGAATGCGGATACTGTCGATCTTTTCTGCAGGCTTCATCATCTGGCCGATGATCTCCGGCAGGCGATCGAGTCGATACTGCTCGAGCTGCATGTGCATCAGCTCTGACGAACGCGCATTCTCGGCGCTGATGATCGCCATCTTGCCTTCCGACTCGGCCTTCATGCGGATACGCTCTGCCTCGGCCTCGGTGCAGGTCGCATCGGCCTGGGCCTTGGCCTTGGTAAGCAGCACCTTGGCTTCCGCATCGGCCTTGGACAATTCGACCTCTCCCCGCTCGTTCTCGCGCATCAGCGAGATCTCGCGCGAGCGCTCCGCGGCAGCGCGCTCACGCTCGGTCTGGACTTTCTCCTGCGCGCGCACGATTGCGACACGCGCCTCTTCAGCCTTGGCCTGCGCCTCGGCCTCTTCGGCATGCTTGGCGGCGAGTGCGATCGCACTTTCAACCTTGCGGGTCTCGGAATTGAGCTGGGCCTCGATCTCCAGCCGGCGCAGCTCCTTCTGCTTCTCTATTTCGGCAAGGCGAACCTGCTTTTCGCGAGCCAGACGCGCGGACTCGGACTCGACCATCGCCGCCTCACGCGCACGGGCCGCTTCGCCTTCGCTTTGCGCCTTCATCTTCTCGATGTCGAGGCGCTGCGCGATCTGCGCTTCCTCTTCTTCCCTGCTCAGCGCGAGGCGCTGCTTGATGACTTCGAGCTGGGTCTGCCGGACCGACACTTCTGCATCGGCCTCGATCTGCGCGCGCTTCTTCTTGCTCTCGGCGATGATCTCCGCCAGTTTGCGCATACCGACGGCATTGAATGCGTTGTTTTCGTCCAGCGACGCAAATGCTGCCTGGTCAAGACGGGTCAGCGAAACCGATTCGAGCTGTATGCCGCTCTGCGCGAGGTTGCCACGCACTGCTTCCTGAATCTGGCGAACGAAATCCGCGCGATCGGTGTGCAGCTTGTCCATCATTTCCGATGAAGCCGTCGCCTGAACGGCATCAATGAAACGGCCCTCGAGCAGATTGCGGACGCCCTCCGGATTCAGCGACTTCGAACCAATTGCCTGTGCCGCGGTTTCCACGCCATGGATGGTGGGCTGCACGCGCAGATAAAACTCGAGCTCGACATCGACCCGCATCTTGTCGCCGGTGATCAGCGATTTGTTGCCCGTGCGCGCAACTTCGATGCGCATGGTGCGCATGTTGATTTCGTCGACCTTGTGGAGGAATGGCAGTGCGAGGCAACCGCCAGAGAGGATGATTTTCTGGCCACCGAAACCGGTCCGGATGAGCGCTACGTCGCGCGAGGATTTTCGGTAGAAGCGATTCAGGAACGCCACGAGGATGGCGATGACGATCAGGGCAAGGATAATACTGAACAGCACAGCGATAATGACCATAAGATCCCTCTGCAATGCATGAAAATCCAACCTGTCGCAAATCTAACTCATTTTTTCAATAAACACATTCACCAGAAGTTTTATCGTCAAAAAGACGGATGTAAATGCCCACGAACCGTGTCGCGGGGTTTGATATCCATATTTTTAACTTTTGATGAACGCATGCTGCGCAGCGATATACGCTGAAATCCAGCAAATGCGGCGCGAATATGCAGATAAAATTGCCGCTGGATGGCGGCGCACAAAAATGGCCGCGATGGTTTGATTCATCGCGGCCGTGCGCTACATGCGATGCCTGAAAATCAGATCGCCGGATGCTTGCGATGCCAGTGGGTCGCAAATTGAAAGGCTCTGCCGGCACGGCAGACGGCGGACTCATCGAACAGATTGCCGACGAACTGCACTGCCACAGGCAAGCCTTTGGCCGTGAAGCTGGCCGGTACCGTCAAGGTAGGATGGCCGGACATGTCGAACGGCGCGGTGTAGCGCAGCATCGCGGCGAGCTGCTCGGGGACTTGTCCCAGCGTCGACATTTGCGACACCGTGGGGCTGGCGAAGGGCTGCGCAGGCACCAGCATCACATCGACCGATGACAGTGCCGCGATCGCCCTGCCCCGAAAATCGGCGCGCCGCAGCAGGATATGCTGCAGGTCGGTTGCCGACAAGCTGCGGCCCAGATCCAGCAGTCCGGACAAGCCGGGACCGTATTCGGATTGTCGCGATGGATAGGTGGCCTCGTGTGCGACCGCTGTCTCGACCGAACACGCCGCGCCCCAGTCGTTGACCACGTCGCTCACATCCGGGAAACGAACAGGAACGATCTGCGCGCCGAGATCGCGCATGACGCGCAAGGCTTCGTTCATCGCCAGGCTCACGTCCAGATCGATATTGCGCATGGCATAGCTCTCGTCGATGCCGACTCGGAAGCCGCTCAGGTCGCGCTCGGCAGAGGCAAGGTAATCGGGAACCGGGAGGCGACTCGCGGTCGGATCGTTGACATCTTCGCCTGCCGTCGCCTGCAGCATAATTGCGCAGTCTGTCGCGCTGCGGCACATGGGTCCGATGTGGTCCAGCGACGCTGCCAGTTCAAAACATCCGAAACGTGACACACGCCCCCATGTCGGCTTGAGCCCGGTCACACCATTGGCCGCCGAAGGAAAACGTATCGAGCCGCCCGTATCCGAACCGATGGACCCAAAACACAAACCGGCGGCCGTCGCCACCCCCGAGCCGGATGATGAAGCGCCAGACCAGTGATCCCGATGCCAGGGATTGATCGGGGGCGGCACGTCCGGGTGATGATCGGCGAATGCGCCCTCGGTAAGCTGCAATTTGCCGATCAGCACGGCACCGGCTTCACGCAGCCTGCGAACGACGGTGGCATCGTGATCAGGACGAAAATTCCGATGCATGGGCATGCCCGACATGGTCGGAATGCCGCTGGTGTAGCAAAGATCCTTGACTGCGACAGGCACGCCATGAAGTTGCGACCGTATCTGGCGGCGCCCGATTTGCTCTTCCGCCTGTCGAGCCTGCTCCAGGGCCAGTTCCGGCGTCGGCAATGCATAAGAAAGGAGCTGCGGGTCAGTACGCTCGATGCGATTGAGCATGTGTTCCGTCAACTCGACGGGGGACAGCTTTCGCGTCGCCAGCAATTTGGAAATCTCGGCGATCTCCATGTAATGTAGTTCTTCTGAAAACATATCCTCGCGCCTCGTCCAAATAAAAACCCAGATCGAACCGTTGAATTGCCCGGCAGATTATTACATGTTGGGGCGGGCGTATTTTCGAAACGAGGGACATACAGCCTCACGCTCAGTACTCTCACCAATCAGGCAAGCTGGTGCGACGAGGTCGGCGGATGTACGCAGCCCTCGCCAGAATTTGGCTAGCTTTCACTGCGCTTTGCCCGTTTCTTTTGTGTCCGGCAAAAATCCATTCCCATTGAGGAACCCGAGGCTATTTTTTAAAAATATGATTTCTGGATTAATGCTCCCTTCTCCGTGAGTTGATCGTCGTCAAGTTTTTCTTTTCGTAAAGATGTCAGGCTTGCGATGCATCGACAACGGCGACTCGTGGCGTTATCCCGTTGCCGATTCTCACGCCCGACACGCCCGGATTCATGCCCGGAGGTCGCTGCTCCACCTGCTCTGCGGAGGCCATCGCCATGGAAACATCCTCAACATCACTGAACAGTAAACGAGGCTCCCACCTGGGGCTTGCATTGCTGCTTGCATTGCTGCTCGCGTTACCGCTTGTCCTCGCCGGATGTGCGATGGAATTTCTCAATGCACGGTCGGCACGCGAGCTCAATCCGCCTGCGCCGTCGGTGAACCTCTATGCGGGATGGCGGGTATTTCAGGACAAATGCGCCAGCTGTCACGGGATCACCGCCAACGGCGGCGAGCGCGCGCCTGATCTCCTTCCTGTCGTTCGCACGATCAATGGCCGTCAATTCGCCGAGTTGGTACTGAAGCGTTATGACCTCGGGAATAGCGCTGCACAGGGAACATCGGACCAGTCGACCCTAAATACCCGCATCGAGGAAATTTTGCGCTACAACGAAACGCCGATGGCAATGCCGGCCTGGCAAGGCGAGCCCGCGGTGAATGCCCATGTGCTGGATCTCTACGCCTATCTGTCGGCGCGTGCCGAGGGAAAGCTGGGACTGGGACGCCCCCCGCGCTGATCCCGGAGCGCTTACCTGCCTGTGTTATCGAAAGCCCTTCATCGGAGGAAATTCAGGGAAGTGTTGCCCCGAATCCCTGAAAAATCTCAAAATCGCAACACCGCATATATACAAATCGACGGTATTTATTGACATCTACCGACGTTTTGTAATAATTGGCACATGTCCCCCAGCACCGCCATTCTCGACCTTGCCCGCACCCGCGGCGTTCTGCGCTCACGGGATCTGCTCGCGCACGCCGGCGGCAGCTACCGGGTCACACTCCGAACCCTCACAAGGCAAGGCAAGCTGATCCGACTGGGGCGCGGAATCTATGCAGCCCCCGGTAAAGAGAGCGGAGAGCACGCCGCGCTTGCCGGGATCGCTATCAGGTACCCGGGCGCGGTGATCTGCCTGCTCAGTGCGCTGCAACTTCACGGGCTTGGGACGCAGTCACCGCACGAACTCTGGGTAGCCATAGAAAACAAGTCCCGTGTGCCAAAGCTTGACTACCCTCCGCTGCGCGTAGCCCGGTTCTCTGGAGACGCACTGGGGTATGGCGTGGTTCAGATCGATCTTGGCACCGGGGTGCAGGTAGTCGTCACCGGCATCGCAAAGACCATCGCTGACTGCTTCAAGTACCGGAACAAGATCGGGCTGGATGTGGCGCTCGAGGCGCTGCGCGAGGCTTGGCGCAGCAAGCGGGTGACAATGGATGAGCTGGTCGAAGCCGCGAAGGTGTGCCGTGTCAGCAACGTGATCCGTCCGTATCTCGAGTGCCTGGTGTGACAGGCCCGAATCTGCCTGCATCGGTACAGGCGAAGTTACTGAACAGAGCCAAGGCAGAGCGACGTGAGTACACCCAAGTGCTCACGCGGTATGGTCTCGAGCGCCTACTGTACCGCCTCAGCATCTCTGAGCACGCCGAGAACTTTTTGCTCAAGGGCGCGCTGCTCTTCGATCTCTGGTTCGATGTGCCGCTGCGCCCGACACGTGACATCGACCTGCTCGGCTTCGGGCTCGCGGAGCTGCCGCATGTGATGCAGGTCTTTAGGGATATCTGCAAGATCGCCACCGGCGTGGACGACGGTGTGCTGTTCGATCCGGACAGCGTCATCGCGGACGAGATCCGTAACGAGGCCAATTACACCGGTATACGGGTAAAGCTTGAGGGCAGGCTCGGGCTGCAGCGCTGCCCGGTGCAAATCGACATTGGCTACGGCGACGCGGTCACCCCCGGAGCAGAAACCGCGGCCTACCCGGTTTTGCTGACTAACTTCCCCGCGCCGGTGTTGCGTGTCTATCCGCGATACACCGTGGTCGCCGAAAAGCTGGAGGCGATCATCACGCTCGGCCTGGTGAACACACGGATGAAGGATTACTTCGATCTCTGGGTGCTGTCTGAGCACGAGAGCTTCGATTTCGAAATCCTGGCTGCAGCGATTAGTGCAACGTGCAGGAACCGCAAGACCGAGATACCTAGCAATACCCCAACCGGGCTAAGTGATCAATTCTCCGCCGCTCAGGACAAGCGCCGTCAGTGGAGCGCGTTCTTGAACAAGAACAGATTGCAGTCGCCACCGCTGGAATCCGTCAATGATCGATTACGGGAGTGGCTGATATCAGCGATGCAAGGCCTGGGCAGCCATCGAGGAAAAGTATGGAGTGCAGCCGAAGGCTGGCATTGATGAATTCACCAAAACAAAAAAGCCCGCTTGCGCGGGCTTTCGGATTTTTGGCGGAGACCGAGGGATTCGAACCCTCGATACAGGTTTAAGCCCGTATGCTTCCTTAGCAGGGAAGTGCCTTCGACCACTCGGCCAGGTCTCCACTTGCGCAAACCGCAGCCAAAGCCACGGAACGGCAAAGGCGAGATCATACCTTTTTGCATGGGTTGCGGTCAATCCGAACCCGGCATTCGGTATGAAAACCGCGCAATTCTGCGCATTTCAGCGCCTTATTTGCCCTCTTGCTTGCCCTCCGGCCTGCTCTTTTTCTCGACCACTTGCAAGCGATCGCCATCGGCGAGGCCATCCGGCGGGTTCAGCACCAGCCTGTCGGCGACCGTGATCCCGGACAGCACTTCGGTCTTCGCGCCAAAGTCCTTGCCCAGTTCGACGGCCTTCAGGCTCACGACGCCCTTCTCGTCGACCACCGCCACGCGCGGCCCTTCACCACGCAGCAGCAGCGTGTTCACCGGTATCGCCAGCCCTCCGGACTGCGAAAGCGGCATCGACACCTGCACATAGGCGCCGGGCAGCAGCTGGCCGGCCGGGTTCTCGACCCCGACTTCCACCTGCAGGCTGCGCGTCGCCGGATCGATGGCCTTCGCGGTACGCACCACCCTGCCCTTGAAGGTCTGGCCCGGTAATTCTGCCTGCGTCAGCGTGACCGACTGGCCGATCTGCACGCCCTTGGAGTAGGTCTGCGGCACATACACATACGCGCGCAATGACGATGCCTGCGTGAGCACGAACAGCGGGCGGCCCGCGCCCGGATCGATCAGGTCACCAACGTTGACGTTGCGCTTGGTGATCACGCCATCGAACGGTGCGACAACGCGCGTGAAGGCCAGCATGTCCTTCAGGCGCTGGATGTTGGCATCGACCGCATTCAGGTTCGCGACCGCCTGCTCGTACGCGCTGCGGCGCTCGTCGAACTCCTGTTGCGACACGGCGCGCTGTTCGAGCAAGCCCTTCCAGCGATCGAGCGTGGTCTTCGCGAGGCTCACGGTCGACACCACCTGCTGGCGGCCGGCGACAGCTTGCGCGAGCTGTTGCTGGGCGTCGGGACTGCTGATCTCGGCCAGCAGTTCACCCTTCTTCACGGCACTGCCAATGTCCTTGGACCATCGCGTCAGGTAACCGCCGATGCGTGCCGAAATCGGCGTCTCGGCCTGGCCGAGCAAGGTGCCGGGCAGGGTCAGCGGCTGGCCATCGGTGCCGCCTTCGGCGTGCACGACGGTCGCATGGCGCAGCCCCTTGTCCTTGATGGCAGCGGCCAGCGCCTGTGCGTTCACATGGTTGCGCCACAGCGCGATGCCGCCGCCCAGCAGCAGCACCGCGAGCACGGCGATACCGCCATTCCTGAGCTTGTGCCAGGTGCGCACGCGGCGCACGCCGTGGACTCCGGAGTCATGGATGGCCAGCGATGCATGGCGTCTTTGGGTCATCGTTCTTGTCCTTCAGGCGTTGTTCGCGGTGGTCGCGGTCGTGGCATTGGCCGCTTCGGCGCGACGCGCCAGGAAACGGTGCGCGGAGGCGAACACGACCGGCACAAAGAATAAAGTGGATACGGTAGCAAACAGCAGGCCGCCGATCACGGCGCGCCCGAGCGGCGCATTCTGTTCGGCGCCCTCGCCCAGCGCGAGCGCCATCGGCACCATGCCGATGATCATGGCCAAGGCCGTCATCAGCACCGGACGAATGCGGGTGGCACCAGCTTCCAGTGCTGCCGACAACGGCGGCACGCCGGCCGCAAGCCGCTGCCGCGCGAACGACACCATCAGGATGCTGTTGGCCGTGGCCACGCCCATGGTCATGATCGCGCCGGTCAGCGCCGGCACGCTCAGGTGCGTCCCCGACAGGAACAGCATCCATGCGATGCCGGCCAGTGCCGCGGGCAAGGCGCTGATGATGATCAGCGGGTCGAGCCAGCTCTGGAAGTTCACCACCACCAGCAGGTAGACCAGCACGATCGCGCCCGCGAGGCCAAGCAGCAGGCCGGTGTACGAGGATTGCATGGTCTGCACCTGCCCGCGCAGCGTGAGCTTGCCGCCCTTCTGCAGCTTCGGTTCGGTATCGGCGACGATCTTGCGGATTTCCTTCACCACGCTGCCGACGTCCCTGCCCTGCACGCCGACATAGATGTCGATCACGTTGGCGATGTCATGGTGCGACACCACCGCCGGTTGCGTCGCGGGGCTGACCTTGACGAGGTTGCCGAGCAATTGGGTCTGGCCACCGGAAGTCGGGCCTGCGACGGGCGTACGCAGCAACGCATCGAGCGTGTCGATCTTGTGCTGCGGGGTCTGCACCAGTACGTTGTAGACGATGCCGGTCTGCGGATTCATCCAGAATGCCGGCGCCGTCTGGAAGCTGCCCGACAGCGACACCAGCACGTTCTGCGCGACGTTGGCGGCCGACAGGTTCAGCTGCTGCAGCGCGGTGCGATCCATCTCCATGGACAGCGTCGGCTGGTCGAGTCGCTGGTGAATGTGCACGTCCACCGTGCCCGGAATGGCCTGTACGCGCTTCATCACTTCCTGCGCTAGCGCGAAACTCTTGTTCATGTCCTTGCCGGCGAACTGGATGTCGATCGACGCGGGCGAGCCGAAGTTCAAAATCTGCGACAGGATGTCGGCCGGCTGGAAGAAGTACTCATTGCCTGGCAGGCGCTTGGGGAGTTCGGCGCGCAGCAGGTCGATGTAGCGTTGCGACGGATGATGCCCGGGCTTCAGTGCGATCAGGAACTCGGTGTCGATGACGCCGAAGGTGCCGGAGTTGCTGTACGAGAGGTTGATGCCGCTGGCCGGCACGCCGATGTTGGCCAGCACGGTGCCCAGTTCTTCGGCGGGTATCAGGTCGCGGATCGCCCTCTCGGTCAGGTCGGCTGCGCGCGCAGTTTCTTCGATGCGGGTGCCGCTGGGCATGCGCATGTGCAGCCGCAGCTGGCCGGCATCGACGGTCGGGAAGAAATCTTCGCCGAGTATCAGGAACAGTCCGCAGGACGCAATGCAGAAGCCGAGGAAGCCGGCCGTGAAGGCCTTGCGCCTGACCAGCAGCGCAGACAAGGCCGCGACATAGGCGCTGCGCATGCGCTCGAACGCGCTGTCGAAACGGCGATGGATGTCGGCGAAGCGGCCCGGCTTCACCTCCCCACCATGGCGCTCGGCCTGCTTCATCATCAGCAGCGCCATCGTCGGCACCAGCGTGCGCGACAGGAAGTAGGAGGCGAGCATCGCGAACACTACCGCCTCGGCCAGCGGCACGAACAGGTAGCGCGCGACGCCTGTGAGGAAGAACATCGGCAGGAACACGATGCAGATGCACAGCGTCGACACGAGCGCCGGCAACGCGATCTCGCTGGCGCCGTCAAAGATCGCGGTGTACAGGTCCTTGCCCAGATGAAGATGGCGCTCGATGTTTTCGATCGTGACAGTGGCATCGTCGACCAGGATGCCGATCGCCAGCGTGAGTCCGCCCAGTGTCATCAGGTTGATCGTCTCGCCCAGCGCATTGAGCGCAAGGATGGACGACAGGATGGACAGCGGGATCGACACCGCGATGATGCAGGTGCTGCGCCAGCTGCCGAGGAACAGCAGGATCAGCGCAGCGGTGAGCAGCGATGCGATCACGGCCTCGTGCAGCACGCTGCTGATCGCGGCTTTCACGAAAATCGACTGGTCGAACAGCAGCGTCAGGTCGAGCGCCTCCGGCAGGCCCTTGCGCATCTCGGCGACTTTGGCGCGTACATCGTCGACGACCTGCAGCGTGGACGCGCCGCCGAGCTTCATCACCGACAGCAGCACGCCGCGCTCGCCGTTCTGCTTGACGATGTTCACCTGCGGCTGGAAGCCATCGCGCACATGCGCGACTTCGCGCAGGTAGGTGATGGCGCCATTGACGCTGCGCACCGGCAGATCGTTCATCGCGTCGATGGTGTCGGGCGAGCCATTCATGCGCACCGCATGTTCAAGCTCGCCGAGCTTGGCGGTACCGGTTGGCAGGATCAGGTTCTGGGCCGAGATCGCGGACACGACATCGGTCGCCGTCAATCCTTTGGCCAGCAGCGCCTGCGTGTCGAGGTCAACCGACACCACGCGTGTCTTGCCGCCGTACGGGAAAGGCACGGCCGCGCCGGGCACGGTGATCAACTGCGTGCGCACCTGCGTCATGCCGATGTCGTTCAACTGCTGCTCGGACAAGGTCGAGCTCGACAGGCCCACCTGCACCACCGGTACGCTGGATGCGGAGTACAGGATCACCAGTGGCGGCGTGGTACCGGGCGGCAGCATGCGCAGCTGGGTCTGGCTGATGGAAACGACCTGCGCGAGCGCGGTCTGGATGTTGGCCGTCGGCTGGAAAAACAGCTTGACGACGGTGACGCCGGCCATCGACTGCGACTCGATGTGCTCGATGTCATTGACGGTCGTCGTCAGCGCACGCTCGGTAACGCCGGCGATGCGGTTGCCCATCTCGGTCGCGGGCAAGCCGTTGTAGGCCCAGACGATACTGATGACGGGGATGCGGATTTCGGGGAGGATGTCCGTCGGCGTCGAACGCAGCACGAACGGCGTGGCCAGCAGGATCATCAGCGCCATCACGATGTACGTGAGCGGACGGCGCAGCGCTATGTCAACAAGCCACATGAAGGAGTGCCCGGATGTCAGCCGGCTGTCAGGTTCTCCTCCGCAGCGGCCTCGTTATTGTGATGGCGGATTATTGCACGAACGTGCGGAAAAAAATAAGGCAGGGACCGATGTCCCTGCCTTGTCGGGTGCCGCCTTCGAAGGCGACGAATGCCGCCTTTGGAATGTCGTCTTTGAAGTGATGCGCGGGCTTGTCGATCAGCCCTGCTCGAGACCGAAAGCCTTGTGCAGCGCGCGGACGGCCAGCTCCATGTACTTCTCGTCGATCAGCACCGAGATCTTGATCTCGGAGGTCGAGATCATCTGAATGTTGACGTTCTCTTCCGACAGCGTGCGGAACATCTGCGAAGCGATGCCGACATGGCTGCGCATGCCGACGCCGACCACGGACACTTTCGAGACCTTGGCGTCGCCGGTGACGCTGGCGGCACCCAGCGCAGCCTTGGCGCCGTCGATGACCTTCAGGGCCTTCTCGTAGTCCGCGCGCGGCACGGTGAAGGTGAAGTCGGTCTTGCCGTCATGCGACACGTTCTGGATGATCATGTCGACTTCGATGTTGGCGTCGGCGACCGGGCCCAGGATCTGGAATGCGATGCCCGGCTTGTCCGGCACGCCCATCACGGTGATCTTGGCTTCGTCGCGGCTGAAGGCTATGCCGGTGATGGTGGCTTGTTCCATGTTGGTGTCTTCCTCAAACGAAATCAGGGTGCCGGAAGTCGCTTCTTCTTCCAGCGGCATCAGCGGGTCGGTCAGCGAGGACAGCACGCGCGTCGGCATACGGTAGTTGCCGGCGAATTCGACCGAGCGGATCTGCAGGACCTTGGAGCCCAGCGAAGCCATCTCGAGCATTTCCTCGAAGGTGACCGTCTTCAGGCGGCGCGCTTCCGACACGACGCGCGGGTCGGTAGTGTAGACGCCATCGACGTCGGTGTAGATAAGGCACTCGGCAGCCTTCAGCGCGGCAGCGACTGCCACGGCCGAGGTATCCGAGCCACCACGACCGAGGGTGGTGATGTTGCCCTTGTCGTCGATGCCCTGGAAGCCGGTGATGATCACGATGCGGCCGGCGTCGAGATCCTTGCGCACCTTGGCATCGTCGATCGACTGGATGCGCGCCTTGGTGTACGCGCTGTCGGTGACAACCGGCACTTGCCAGCCGGTGTAGGAGACGGCGTCCTTGCCGATCGATTGCAACGCAATCGCCAGCAGCGCGACCGAAGCCTGCTCGCCGGTCGAGGCCAGCATGTCGAGCTCGCGCGGATCAGGCGTACTGGTCAGTTCTTTGGCAAGGCCGAGCAGGCGATTGGTCTCGCCGGACATTGCGGAGGGAACGACCACGATCTGGTGGCCGGCGTCATGCCATTTGGCGACGCGGCGCGCGACATTCTTGATGCGCTCGGTCGAGCCCATCGAGGTGCCGCCGTATTTGTGAACGATTAAGGCCATTTTTGTACGGGAATGTGCAGCCAAACAAACCCGCTATTTTACATGCTGCAATGCAGAAAGCCAATGGAGCCGGGCGGCTTTGTTATCGATGGAGCAATCCCCGCCCCTGCCTCGCTCCGGGAGGGCCGACGCCTGGGGCGGCGCTCAGATGCTGATCTCGAATTCCGTCGCCTTCACGATCGGGCGCACCTGATTCTTCTCGCGCCGCATCTCGACGATGCCGTAGTTGGACATGGTCTTGAGCGTGCGCGAAAGGTTGCCGGGCTTGCGGCCGGTCAGCTCAGCCAGTGAAGAGATCGATTCGGGGTGGGTTTCATGAATGACCCGCAGCAGCGCCCTGTTCTCGTCGCTCAGCACCTCGGCCAGCGAGCGCATCGACGTGAACCAGACCTTGGGATCCGAAGGCCGCGGCTGCAGTTCGCCGCGCGCAATGGCCAGCATTCTCGCCCTGATCGCTTCTTGCGGCATGATGCCGATGCGGATTGCCTTCATGGTTTCCTCAATCGCGCCAGCACCTTGTCGACCTCGGCAAAGAAATCGGACAGCAATTGCCAGGCGCCCTGACATTCGTAATGTTCGGGCACGATCGACGCATAGCGATGAACATGATCGAATGGATGCCGGGTACCCGCATATTTGAACTTGCCGGGTCTTCGCACCGGATGGGCATTGTCGTAACCGAGTATGCGGTCGCCATCGGGCTCATGCAGCGACAGCGAGTAACGTATGCCGTGCGGCATGCCCTCGGAGGCCTGCACTCGCCATGCCTCGATCTTGATCCAGTAGCCTGCTTCCTGGTCGATGAGCTGACCATGCAAGTCCAGCAGCGTCTCTATCCCGGTATCCGCGTCCATGACGCAGAGTATCAACCGTTGATATAGTGTACCAGCTTGGTCGGCGGCGCGCAATCAGCGGCGCAACATGCCTGACCCCGCTCTGTTGAAACTCAAATCGACACGCCGGACGGCGACAAATGCCAAGCCAGCCGGATACCTCCGGCGCAGGTGGCGAAGCGGGCATCGATACCGAGGCCGGCAGCATAGGCGAGCTGGTCGCCGACATAGACCAGCGGCAGCCAGGGACGGGTTCGGGCCGGCAAGCCCGCCTCCTGGAACAGGTTCTTCAATGTTCGCGATGGACGACGCGCGTCCAGCTTCAGGCGTTCGCTGCCGGCGCGTGCAACGATACGAATCGGCTGTTCGGATAACAGCACAGGATCGATGCCCAGACCGACGCACGGCGCCAGCGACAAGCTGCCATGCCAGGATGGGATCATGATTTCCCGCTCGCCGCGCCATTCGACCAGCACTTCTCCCGACGGCGGCTCACCGACCAGGAATGACGGCACGGTGCTGATCAGACCGCGCTCGCGCAATATCGTCAGGCCCGCGATATCGAGCAAGGGATGCGCATCAGGCTGAGCACCCAGCATTTGATTTCGTAGCTGGGCCAACTGTGCCTCGCTTGGCAACTGCGAGGCTCCGTGGCGCTGCAACCAGTAACGCAACAGGTTATCGGTACGGTCGGATGACAGCTGCCTCAACTTGTCCACTACCAGCGCCCCGCCCTGCGCACAGGCGGCACGGTCCATCTCTGCCAGTTCATCGAGTAGGCGCCGTGCCGACTGCAGGTGGCGCGCGCTGCGGCTGACGGTGGCGGCGAAGCCGGGAAAATGCTCTTCGATGGCAGGCGCGATGCGCTGCCGGATCGCGTTGCGACGATAGCGGGTATCAACGTTGGATTCGTCGTCGATGTAAACAATTGCATGTTTGCGCACGTAATCCTCGAGCTCGGTGCGCGAGCAGGCCAGCAAGGGACGCAACACCGTAATGCCTTCGCCCAGCAATTCATGATCTACATGCAGCACGGCCATGCCGCCGAGGCCGCGCAAGCCGGCGCCGCGAAACAGCTGCAGCAATACAGTCTCGGCCTGATCGTCCTGATGATGGGCTGTGAGCATCAGCGTCACCTGATGCTGCTTGCACATTGCGGCAAGCGCTTCGTAACGCGCAAGGCGAGCCGCTTGTTCTGTACCGTGGTCGGCAATGTCGTGCACCGCGACTTCGCGTGCATCGAATCGCACGCCGAGGGCTTCGGCCTGATTACGGCAATGGGCTAGCCATTGGTCGGCGTTCGGGCTCAGTCCGTGATGCACATGGAATGCGTGGAGTTCGATGCCAGACTCGCGGCAATGAGTTGCAGCAAGATGCAGCAGCACCGAAGAATCGAGGCCACCGCTGTAGGCAAGCGCGATACGTGGCCGCGGCGCAGGCTGACCAGAAACGACAACGCGCGCCGGAATCGCTTCCAGCGCGCGCTTGAATGTCGCTTCGACTTTGGCAGCCGACTTATTCAGCGGAGTTGAGTTCCTTGAACTTGCCATAGGCCATCAGCTTCTCATGACGCGCCGCGAGCAGGTCCTTGGTCTTCATGCCTTCGAACTGGCGCAGGGTATCGGCCAGCGCGCGCTTGAGCAGCACGGCCATCTGCTTCGGGTCGCGGTGGGCGCCACCCAGCGGCTCGTTGACGATCTTGTCGACCAGGTTCAGCGCCTTCAAACGATGCGCGGTCAGGCCCAGCGCCTCGGCCGCATCGGACGCACGCTCTGCCGTCTTCCACAGGATCGACGCACAGCCTTCCGGCGAGATTACCGAGTAGGTCGCGTACTGCAGCATCAGCACCGCATCGCCCACCGCAATCGCCAGTGCGCCGCCGGAGCCGCCTTCACCGATGATGGTCGCGATCAGCGGCACCTTCAGCTCGGCCATTGCATACAGGTTGTGACCGATCGCTTCCGACTGGCCGCGCTCTTCGGCGTCGATGCCGGGGAAAGCACCCGGGGTATCGACGAAGGTAAATACCGGCAGGTTGAACTTCTCGGCGACCTTCATCAGGCGCAGCGCCTTGCGATAGCCTTCGGGCTTGGGCATGCCGAAGTTGCGCATCGCGCGCTCCTTGGTGTCGCGGCCCTTCTGATGGCCAATCACCATGCAAGCCTTGCCATTGAAACGCGCGAGGCCACCGACGATGGACTGGTCGTCCGCATAGCTGCGGTCGCCGTGCAGTTCATGGAAGTCGGTGAAGATCTCGTTCACGTAATCCATTGTGTACGGACGCTGCGGATGACGTGCAATCTGCGAGACCTGCCACGGGGTGAGCTTGGCGTAGATGTCCTTGGTCAGCTGCTGGCTCTTCTGCGACAGGCGGTCGATCTCTTCGGTGATGTCGACGGCGGAGTCTTCCTGCACGAAGCGCAGTTCTTCAATCTTGGACTCGAGCTCGGCAATGGGTTGCTCGAAGCTGAGGAAGGTGGTTTTGCTCACGGTAACTCCTTGTTATCCTGGCAATACGGGGCAACTCGTGGTCGCCGGCGCCAAGGATAGTGTCTAACTTGCATCAAGTAAATCAATATTCTACCGGTACGGGGTCGAGGCTGCGCCACAGGTACCAGGTGGCGACAGTGCGCCACGGCTCCCAGTTGGCGGCGACCTCCCGGGCATCGCTGCGCGACACCGGCTCGCCGGAGAAGTAGTTGATGCTGATGCCTTTCAGCAGGCCGAGGTCATCCAGCGGGAGGATGTTCGGCCTTAGCAAATTGAAAATCAGGAACATCTCGGCAGTCCAGCGGCCGATGCCGCGGATCTGGATCAGTTCGGCGATCACGGCCTCGTCGTCCATCGACGACCAGTCCTTCTCGTGCACGCTACCATCGCGGAAGTGCACCGCGAGGTCGGTAATGTACTCGGCCTTGCGCTTGGACAGACCACAAGCCTGCAGCTTGGGAATCCTCATCTTCTGCACCGCGACCGGCGTCATTTTCGGGCAGGCCTCAAGCAGGCGCTCCCACACCGATTGCGCCGCCTTGACCGAAATCTGCTGGCCCACGATGGAACGGGCCAGCGTCACGAAGGGCTCGCCACGGCGCACCAGCTGCAGGTCGCCGAACTGCGGAATCAGCTTGCGCATGATGCGGTCGCGCTTCATCAGCTCGGCCTTGGCCTCTTCCCAGTAGTCGGGCACGTGCGGGGCTTCGGGTTTCTTGGCCATGGTCTCTTGTTCTTTGCCGGGTCGTTGAATGCGCCCGGGTTCAGGCGCGACGCCACTCGGTGACGCCGCCCGGCTTGTCCTCGAGCACGATGCCCTTGGCCAGCAGGTCGGCTCGGATACGGTCGGCCTCGGCGAAATTCTTGTCTTTCTTGGCCTGCGCGCGTGCGGCGATCTGCGCATCGACATCGCCATCGCTCATGCCCGCCGGCGCCCCACCCTGCAGGAAGGCTTGCGGCTCCCGGCCCAGCAGACCCAGCACACTGGCCAAACCTTTCAGCTGGCGCGCCAGCGCCGCGTCGTGATCGCGGTTGACCTCGGTGGCGAGGTCGAACAGCACAGCCAGCGCGATCGGCGTGTTGAAGTCGTCGTTCATCGCGTCAGCAAAACGCTGCGCATGCGGCTCGTTCCAGTCCAGCGGCTGTGCGTCGGGCGCAGTCTCCTTCAGCGCAGTGTACAGGCGCGACAATGCAACACGCGCATCGTCGAGATGGGCGTCGGAATAATTCAGCGGGCTGCGGTAGTGCGCGCGCAGGATGAAGAAGCGCACGACTTCGGCGTCATACTGCTGCAGCACTTCGCGGATGGTGAAGAAGTTGCCCAGCGACTTGGACATCTTTTCGTCATCGACGCGCACGAAACCGTTGTGCATCCAGTAGTTGACGAAGGCATGGCCGCTGGCGCCCTCGGACTGCGCAATCTCGTTCTCGTGGTGCGGGAACTGCAGGTCCTGCCCACCGCCGTGAATGTCGAACTGCTCGCCGAGCAGGTCGCAGGCCATCGCCGAGCACTCGATGTGCCAACCCGGACGGCCACTGCCCCACTTCGACGCCCATTTGACTTCTTCGGGCTCGGACTCGCGCGAGGCTTTCCACAGCACGAAGTCCAGCGGGTCGCGCTTGGCGCTGGCGACTTCGACGCGCTCGCCGGCGCGCAGATCGTCCAGCGACTTGCCGGACAGCTTGCCGTAGCCGTCGAAATCGCGCACCGAATAGTTCACGTCGCCATCGGCGGCCTTGTAGGCGAGCCCCCTGGCTTCCAGCTGCTCGATCAGGCCCAGCATCTGCGGCACATAGGCGGTGGCGCGCGGCTCATGGTCCGGCCGCTGCACGCCCAGCGCAGCCGCGTCTTCATTCATCGCATCGATGAAACGGTTGGTCAGCTGGCCGATGGTTTCGCCATTCTCGACGGCGCGACGGATGATCTTGTCGTCGATGTCGGTGATATTGCGCACATAGGTCACCTCATACGACTGCGCGCGCAGCCAGCGCTGCACCATGTCGAACACCACCATCACGCGCGCGTGGCCCAGATGGCAGTAGTCGTACACGGTCATGCCGCAGACGTACATGCGCACCTTGCCGGGCTCGATCGGCGTGAACAACACTTTGTCACGCGCCAGCGTGTTGTAGATTCTTAAAGCACTCATGGATGAGAAGATGCGGCGACGGCGGA
>JACCDW010335912.1_pt1 | contig 72636 bp, 74 predicted proteins | sample 7449781 | NCBI WGS metagenome assembly JACCDW01 (sample SAMN15323449, study PRJNA562643) | freshwater metagenome | isolation source: river surface water | place: USA:Blue River Watershed | collected 2017-08-18
GCACCCATGCTCGCCGAGCGGCGCACCAAAGAAGAAAGCTCTTCTGCGGTCCTAGTGGAACTCAGTTCTTCACGTGGCTCGAAGCCAAGCAGCCGGACTATTTTGTTTCCAGTCACGTTGAGGAACCGAATCATGAAATTGAAGGTCCAGGTGAAGGCAACTTGAAAACCAACCACGAATCTCAAAACCTTGAGCGGGCTAGAAAGGGCCATGTTTTTTGGAACCAGCTCACCAATGAGGAAGGAGAAAACGGTGGCAATAATCATGCCAAGAATTACGGAAAAGGTTCGCTTGAAGTCATTGCTAATTGAAAGATCTCCAAAGAGCGGTGACAGAAGTTTTGTAAGTGCCGGTTCAGCTACAAATCCCGTCAGCAAAGTGGTTATTGTGATGCCCAGTTGGGCTGCCGATAAGTGGGTGCTGGTTTGTCGAAGAGCCCGAATTGGCAAGGTGAGGCCCTTTTCGCCCCTGCTCTGCCTTGATTCTAAATCGTTGCGTTCAACGTTCAAGAGCGAAAATTCGCTGGCAACAAAAAACCCGGTTCCAATGGTCAAAATCAGACCAAAACCAAGCATCAGCCATTCACTCATAAGGCGGCACCGCCCGAAGGTCTATGGTCAGAACCTGCTTTATCCATCGTCTGACCAGCATACCGTCAGATTTCTAGTAATTCACTGGTCGAAACAGCCGCTTAGGCCAAATTGGACCGACCCCAGAAGGTAGGCTTAAGGCTCAAAGACTTTCATAAAGAGGTGATTTCTCTGTCAGGCAACACTGAAAACGAGAACGGTTTTGGCGCAAACGACTGGTTAGTCGACGAAATGTATGCGCAGTACAAGGCAAACCCTGATTCCGTGGACAAGGCCTGGTGGCCAATTCTCGAGAATTACAAGCCGACCGAGACTCCTCACGCAACCACAGGTCCAGTGGCTATTCAGCCAGCCGCACCAGCTGCACCAGCCGTATCGGCCTCACCAGCTTCTCCCTCAACCGTCTCGGCATCGGCGGTAGTGGCCAAGACAACTCGGGTAGAGGCAAAACCACAGCCAATCCCGGCTCAGGCCCCGGTCACCGGACTAATCAACACCGTAGATTCCGAAGAAGTTGAGGAAGCCGATCAGGTCAACATCCTTAAGGGAATGTCAAAGGCTTTGGCGGCGAACATGGACGCCTCACTTGAAGTTCCTACCGCAACATCGGTGCGTACCATTCCGGCCAAACTATTGATTGACAACCGAATCGTAATCAACAGCCACCTGTCACGAACTCGCGGTGGCAAGGTTTCATTCACACACATAATTGGCTACGCGATTATTCGCGCGCTAAAGGAATTTCCAAGCCAGAACGTTTACTACGACCTGGTTGAAGGCCGCCCGGCTGCCGTTCAACCGGCACACATTAACTTTGGTCTGGCAATCGACATTCCAAAGGAAGATGGCACCCGAGCACTTATGGTGCCAAACATCAAGCGCGCCCAACGACTTAACTTTGCCGAGTATCTAACTGCTTACGAAGACTTGGTTAAGCGTGCGCGCGAAAACAAGTTGACTGCTGGCGATTTTGCCGGTTCAACCGTTTCACTAACCAACCCTGGTGGAATCGGAACCGTGCACTCGGTACCACGCCTAATGAAAGGTCAGGGTTGCATCGTTGGTGCCGGCGCGCTTGACTACCCTGCCGAATTCTCTGGCCTTTCGGATGCACAGCTGTCAAAGCTCGGCGTAAGCAAAACCATTACCCTCACCTCCACCTATGATCACCGCGTCATTCAGGGAGCCGGTTCAGGCGAGTTCCTAAAGAAAGTACACGAGCTACTTCTTGGTGAGCGCGGTTTCTACGACGAAATTTTTGCCGACCTGCGCATTCCATACGAGCCAGTTCGCTGGGTTACCGATTTTGACCGAAACGATTACGATGATCGAGCCAAAGAAACTCGCATTCAAGAATTGATCAATGCCTATCGAGTTCGTGGCCACCTGATGGCTGATGTTGACCCGTTGGAATATCAGCAGCGCTCGCACCCGGATTTGGATATCTTGAACCACGGCTTGAGCCTGTGGGACCTAGACCGCACCTTCAAGACCGGTGGGTTTGGCGGGAAGCCAAAAGCGGAATTCCGTGAGATTTACAAGATTCTGCGTGACAGCTACTGCCGAACCGTTGGTGTTGAATACATGCACATCCAGGACCCGGCTCAGCGCAAGTGGTTCCAAGACAAACTTGAGCGACCATATGCGAAGCCTTCACGCGAAGAGCAGCTTCGCATTCTTGAAAAGCTAAACGAGGCCGAGGCCTTTGAAACGTTCTTGCAGACCAAGTTCGTTGGACAAAAACGTTTTAGTTTGGAAGGTGGCGAATCAACTATCGCCGCGCTTGATGAAATTCTTCAAGAAGCCGCGAATTCCCAACTTGAAGAAGTCGTTATCGGTATGGCTCATCGCGGTCGCCTAAACGTGCTTACCAACGTGGCCGGAAAAACTTATGGTCAGGTCTTCAAGGAATTTGAAGGCAACACTGATACCAAGTCTGTTCAGGGTTCAGGTGACGTGAAGTACCACCTTGGCACCGAGGGTACCTTCACCAATATGGAAGGAAAGCAAGTTCGAGTCTCACTTGCAGCAAACCCTTCACACCTTGAAGCCGTGAACCCAGTGGTTGAGGGTATTGTTCGAGCCAAACTTGACCGCACCGATTCGGTTTCGAATGAGGCTTATCCAGTACTGCCGGTAATCATTCACGGTGATGCTGCCTTTGCGGGTCAGGGAGTTGTTCCAGAGGTTCTGAACATGTCCCAACTTCGCGGATACAAGACTGGCGGAACAATCAACATCGTGATTAACAACCAAGTTGGTTTCACTACCCCGCCTTGGGAATCACGTTCAACTGTTTACGCCACAGATGTCGCCAAGGGAATCCAGGCCCCAATCTTCCACGTCAACGGTGATGACCCAGAGGCTGTCGTACGTGTTGCACGACTAGCTTTTGAGTTCCGTCAGGAATTCAAAAAAGACGTGGTTCTTGACATCATCTGTTACCGTCGCCGCGGACACAATGAAGGTGATGATCCATCGATGACTCAGCCTCTGATGTACAACCTGATTGAAGCAAAGCGTTCCGTGAGAACTCTTTACCTTGAATCACTTGTTGGTCGAGGCGACATCACTCGTGAAGAATTCGATGCCGCAAATGTTGGATTCCAGAACCGCCTCGAAAGTGCCTTCACTGAGGTTCACGAGGCAATGATTGCTGCCCCTGAACTCCCAACCCGTCCGGTTGGAATCGGTACCACAGCCAGCGATCACCCAACCATCGAAAAGGCAACTGCCATTTCTCGTGAAGTCGTTGAGTTGATTGGTGATGCGCACAATAACCAGCCTGCTGGTTTCCACGTTCACCCTAAGTTGCAGCAGCTACTGACCAAACGAGTTGAGATGAGCCGCGAAGGTGGCATCGACTGGGGCTTTGGTGAGCTACTTGCACTTGGCTCTTTGCTCTTGGAAGGCAAGACCGTTCGAATGGCCGGTCAAGACAGTCGTCGCGGAACTTTTGTTCAGCGTCACGCGGTTTTCCACGATCGCGAAAACGGTCAAGAGTGGATGCCGCTTCGCAACCTTTCTGCAGATCAAGCAAAGTTCTACATTTACGACTCATTGCTAAGCGAGTACGCGGCAATGGGTTACGAGTACGGCTACGCAGTCGAAAACCCAAACGCTTTGGTGCTTTGGGAAGCCCAATTTGGTGACTTCGCCAATGGTGCACAGACCATCATCGATGAATTTATATCTTCGTCCGAGCAAAAGTGGAATCAGCATTCTGGTGTGGTTCTACTCTTGCCACACGGATACGAAGGTCAGGGCCCTGACCACTCTTCAGCCCGCATCGAGCGATACCTGCAGTTGTGTGCTGAAAACAACATGACTGTGGCTCAGCCTTCGACTCCTGCCTCGCACTTCCACCTTTTGCGTCGCCAGGCCTACTCGAACCCTAAGCGTCCGCTGATTGTCTTTACACCTAAGTCCATGTTGCGCCTCAAGGCAGCTTCATCTTCGGTTGAAGAATTTACCAATGGAACTTTCCAGCCGGTGATAGATGATCAGCAGGGACTAGACAAGAACAACGTAAAGCGAGTGCTGTTCTGCTCGGGCAAGGTTTACTGGGATCTATTGGCAGAAGCGCAAAAACGCAACGATGGCACCACCGCAATTGTTCGAGTTGAGCAGCTTTACCCAACACCGGTTGATGAAATCAAGGCAACCTATGCTCAGTATCCAAACGCAGAGCTAGTTTGGGTTCAGGATGAGCCGGCCAACCAGGGACCTTGGACCTACATCGGTCTGTTCTTGCCTCGCTACATGAATGGGCAGGTTGCCAAGCTTGTCTCTCGCCCTGCCAGCGCCTCTCCGGCGACCGGCTCTGCGAAGCGTCACGCTGTTGAACAAGCCGATCTCATTGAACGCGCCTTTAGCATCTAGTCATGTCACAGGAAACTAGACGCGATGTGCGCATCGTCATTTTGGGCGATGCAATCATTTCAGCGGCTGGAGACCCTAAAGGCATGGGATGGGTTGGCCGGGTAACTTCAAAGACGCCATCCAGTTTTCCTCGCATCGACATCTTTGCCCTACCGGCACCAGATGAGACTACGTCGATGTTGGCCGAACGCTGGCAAGCAGAGGTGCAACGTCGCTTTAGCGCCGAGACTGAAAACAAGCTTGTCATCGCGCTAAGCAACCACGACCCGGCAGCCGGAATTTCAATTTCTAGAAGCAGACTAAACATAGCCACCATCATTGATGAAGCTAAGCGCGCAGGAATCGAATCATTTTTGGTCGGCCCTACTCCTCACCGCAATAAAGAATTAAATGGTGAGGTCGAGCACTTGGCTTCTGGCTTCGAAGATGTAGCGGACCGTCGTGGAGTAACTTTTGTGGACTGCTTCAGACCCCTGGTTGAGCACGAGGGCTGGAACCTAGAAATTGAAACCTCAGAAAACGGGCTGCCTGGTCAAGTGGGTCACGGACTAATCGCCTGGCTAGTTCTTAATCGCGGTTGGTATGACTGGTTAGGTATACCAGCGCCAGAATAAAAAATCCGCACTCATTGAGTGCGGATTCTTATTTAAGCCTTTAGTGGGGAACGCCTCTTTGAATGTCTCGAATTCTATTCATGATTGAATCTGCAAGGTCTTGAGGAGGCATATCGGCACAGGCGCGACTAATCGCGTTGTTCAAGACATTTTCTACATCGTAGTCACCCTCGCAACTATCGCAGTTTGCTAGGTGTGCCGTGATGTCCTGTAGCTCTTGATCTGAGAGCTCATTGTGCAGATATTCGTGCACGTGGCGTTTGGTTTCTTCGCAATCAAATTCAGCCATTATGCGACTCCTTGGTTCTTTTCATTCGTTTCACTGTCGGAAACGTCGTATCCCTCTTGACGCGCATAATCGGTCAGGAGTTTCTTTAGTAATTTCTTTCCTCGGTGCAGACGGCTCATGACCGTGCCAACCGGGGTTCCCATAATTTCTGCGATTTCAGAATATGGAAGGCCATCTACCACCGCGTAGTAGACAACCATGCGAAACTCTTCTGGAATTTCGTTAAGAGCTGTCTTGATGGTTTCAGATGGAAGATTATCAATTGCTTCAAGCTCGGCGGAACGAGTTGAAAGCGCAGTTACAGATTCAGCGGAACCCAACTGCCAATCCTCTAGATCGTCTAGGCCACCCTTGGCCTGATCTTTGGCACGCTTGTTATACATGTTGATGTGCGTGTTAGTCATGATGCGGTAGAGCCACGCCTTGAGATTTGTGCCCTGCTGGAACTGACCCCAAGCAACAAATGCTTTCGCGAATGCCTCCTGAACTAGGTCTTCGGCATCAGAGGGGTTTCGAGTCCAGCGCAAGGCTGCTCCATACAGTTGCGGCATCAGCGGCAGTGCCTGCTGCTCAAATTCTTGGATTTGGGTCTGCTTGGCTTGTTCTTCAGTGGTCTTCATCTTCTTTGAGTTTAGCCTTACGCCCTTCAACGGGTTGGTAAAGCCAGCACTGGAGGCTACAAAAGGCGACATAGTAACCTTGAACCAATGACTTCCAAGACCTATTCCCAGCCTGAGCGCTGGTTAGCCCCCGTGGCTAGCGGACCGCTCGACGCAACCGTTGAATTGCCTGGGTCTAAGTCGCTGAATAACCGTGAGCTGGTGCTTTCCGCTCTAGCTAAGGAGCCAACGCTGCTGACCGGCACGCTGGCCTCGCGGGATAGCTCGCTGATGATTGACGCACTGCGCTCGCTAGGCACTCAAATTGAAGTCAACACCGATGGCAGCGTTCTGGTGACCCCCAAGCCATTTGACCGGTCAGCGACTATTGATTGTGGTCTCGCTGGCACCGTAATGCGCTTTGTGCCACCGGTATCGGTGTTGGTAGATGGCGCCGTGAAGTTTGATGGCGACGAGGGCGCCAGGCGTCGCCCAATGCACACCACCATTAACAGCCTGCGAGCTCTGGGCGTAACTGTCTCAGACGAGGGCGCCGCTGCCCTGCCTTTCACCGTGCACGGAACAGGCAAGGTAGCCGGCGGTGAAATCACGATCGATGCTTCCGCATCCAGCCAATTTGTTTCAGGACTACTTTTGGCTGCGGCTCGATATGAGAATGGTTTGACTCTACGCCACGAGGGTGAGCACTTGCCTTCGATGCCGCACATTGAAATGACCTTGTATTGTCTGCAAAAACGCGGCGTAAAGGTTTCATCTCCGGAACCCGCTGTGTGGCGGGTTGAGCCGGGTGAAATTTCTGGTGGAACGGTTGCGATTGAACCGGACCTTTCAAATGCCGGCCCGTTCTTGGCTGCCGCGATGGTTGCCGGTGGCAAAGTCTTCATTCAGGGATGGCCGGAGTCAACCACCCAGGTTGGCGACGAGTTTGATGGCATTCTGCAGCAAATGGGAGCAAAAATAACTCGTCAAGATGGCGGGCTTGAAATTTCTGGGACCGGCGCGATACACGGACTAGACATCGATCTTTCAATCGGTGGCGAACTTACTCCAGTAATCGCTGCCCTGGCCGCGATCGCAGATAGTCCAACTGTTATACGCGGGGTTGCACACCTACGCGGGCACGAGACAGATCGCCTTGCGGCACTTGCGGCTGAAATCAATCGCGTCGGTGGAATCGCGCGTGAAACTGCTGATGGTTTAGAAATTGATCCAAGTAATAATTTGCACGGAGCGCTTTGGCGAACTTATGAGGACCATCGCATGGCAACCGCGGGTGCCATAATCGGGCTTCGCGTTCCTGGAATTGAAATTGAAGACATCACCACAACTTCAAAAACCATGCCAAATTTTGCTTCGATGTGGATGTCGATGCTAGGAGCACAAGCTTGAGTTGGCTCTACGAGCCAGAACCAGGTCAAAACGATCTGGACGAAACCGATGTTCGGGTTCGACCAAACCCAAAGGGAAATAAGCCCCGCACCAAAAAGCGTCCCGAGTACGCAGAAGCTCCGCTGGGACTGGTGCTGGGTGTTGATGTTGGTCGCTATCGAGTGTTAATTGATGGAGAAGATCGCGTAGTAAACGCAACCATGGGCAAGGAGCTTCGCAAAACCGGAGCCGTTGTTGGAGACAGAGTTGCACTAGCCGGTGACACATCGGAAACTGAGGGCGCCCTTGCTCGCGTGGTGCGAATTGAGCCGCGTACTTCCTTGCTGCGCCGGAGTGCCGATGACTCCGACCAGGTTGAGCGCGTAATCGTTGCCAACGCAACCCAGATGGTGATTGTGGTGGCGATTGCAAATCCAGAACCTCGAACCCGCTTGATTGACCGGTACCTAGCGGCAGCTTACGATGCCGGGCTCAAACCAATCCTGGTAATTACTAAAACAGACCTTGCCAACCCCGATGACTTTCTCGCAAACTTTGCCGGCCTGAGTATTCCAGTGGTCTTGAATCGCTCCGACAAACCCGCGCTTCCGCAGCTTCGTGATTTGCTCGCCGGTCAGACATCGGTGTTTGTGGGCCACTCCGGAGTTGGTAAATCAACTTTGGTGAATTCTCTGGCGCCGCACGCAATGCGCGCCACCGGTGGCGTAAATGTGGTCACCGGTCGAGGTCGTCACACCTCTTCATCTGTGCGTGCGATTCGCTTAGACGAGTCGTTCAATGGTGGCTGGATTATTGACACCCCGGGCGTTCGCTCATTTGGGCTTGGTCACGTCAAGCCAGAGAATCTGCTGCGTTCTTTTGAAGATTTATATCAGGTGATTGAGACTTGCCCTCGTGATTGCTCTCATTCCGCGGATGCCCCCGACTGTGCTCTTGACGAAGCAATTGAGGAAGGCACGCTAGGGACAAGCGGCGCTGCACGAGTTGACTCACTGCGAAGACTCATTCAATCAATCGCAAATAACAGCAGCGAATAAACTGAGCAGATGAACTATCAAGCAGATCTAAATCTTGCACTGGAACTTGCTGACATTGCCGATGCAATTTCGCTTCAGCGTTTCAGGGCCCTTGATCTGCACGTTGAAGATAAGCCAGACCGATCGCCGGTTACTGATGCAGACCGTTCGGTAGAACAGGCGCTGAAAAAGGTTTTGGAAGAGAAGGCACCGGCCGATGCCCTGATTGGTGAAGAATTTGGAAGCACCGGTTCAGCGTCAAGAACTTGGATTATTGACCCGATCGATGGCACAGCAAACTACCTTCGTGGTGTGCCGGTGTGGGCAACGTTGATTGCCCTGGCCGTAGACGGAAAGCCGCTGGTCAGTGTGGTGTCAGCACCCGCCATGGGGCGACGCTGGTGGGCCGCTCCCGAGGTGGGCGCTTTCACGAAAGACATCGATGGAGCGGTTCGGGAACTCAAGGTTTCTGCAATTGGCGCTTTGGAACACTCGTCGCTCAGCTACAACAATTTGCAACTCTGGGATCAGGCGGGAATGCTGCCGCAGCTCACTGAACTATCGCGCAAAATCTGGCGCACCCGTGCCTATGGCGATTTCTGGAGCTACATGCTGCTGGCCGAGGGGGCCCTGGACATAGTTGCCGAGCACGACCTCAAGATTTACGACATCGCGGCGTTGGTTCCAATCGTTGAGTTAGCTGGCGGACAGTTCACCGCTCTGGAAGGGCCGCTAACCGCCGAGAGCTCATCGGTGTTGGCTACAAACGGCAAGTTACACCAGGCGGTTGCCGGGCACTTCTAGGGGCTTGTAAGAGCTCTTGTGCTAATGTCATTACATGTTGTCAAAGCATGGCGACTGTAAACATTGGTATTTGGAATGGCTATGAATCAGGTTGAACAGATTCTCCCGATTGGGGTATTCATGGACCTGGACCGCTCGGGTCCTATACCCCTGTACTTTCAAATCGCTCAACGCATCGAAAAGGCAATTCTCAGTGGCGATTTACCCGCTGGATCAAGACTTGAAAACGAAGTTTCACTTGGTGAGCGCCTTGGTCTAAGCCGGCCCACTGTTCGTCGCGCGATTCAGGACTTGGTTGACAAAGGGCTTTTGGTAAGACGCCGCGGCATTGGCACGCAGGTCGTGCACGGGCAAGTTACCCGAGGTGTTGAGCTGACTTCGCTATATGAGGACCTGTCACGCAGTGGACAAAAGCCATCTACCAAAATTTTGGAATACAAAAAGATAAAAGCAGATAGCAAGATTGCCGAAAAACTTGGCGTTGATCCGGGCTCTGAAGTGCTTTACATGCGCCGGCTTCGTGCGGCCGACAACGTTGCCGTTTCAATTATGGAAAACTGGCTGCCAGCAGAATTCTCTGACATTTCCGAGTCGGAACTAAATCAACATGGTCTCTACCAAATCCTAAGATCGCGCGGCGTCACCATTCGAGTCGCAAAACAGAAAATTGGTGCTCGCAAAGCCAGTCAGCAGGAATCCGCTGACCTAGCTATTGAAAAGCAAGCCTCGCTGCTAACCATGGACCGTACTGCTTATGACAACTCAGGTCGAGCAGTAGAGTTTGGTCACCACTGCTACCGCCCTGACCTTTACTCTTTTGAGGTCACTCTGGTTGAAAAATAAATTCGACAAATTAAAAATCTACCCGGCATTGCTGCCGGGTAGATTTTTTTCGATGAGAGTAATGCTATTTGTAGAAGTCTGGCTTTGCAGCGTACTCTACGTTTTGTAAGGTGCCCGTATTTAGTGCTTTCACACCTGCCTCTACTGCAGCAGCAGCGAGGTAGCCATCCCAGGCTGATGGCCCATCGATTTTCCCCTGCTTAGTTGCAGTGACCCAGCATTGAATCTGCGAGTCATAAGCAGCGGCGAATCGAGTCTTGAAAGACATGTGTTCCTGAGTTGAAATCTGACCATTGAACCAAGTGGTCATGCCGCTTGTGCGACCAATCTCTGCAATTCCGTTTTCGAAAACTGCCTCTGTCTTTACCTCATAACCAAACTTCACTGAAACGTTCATTTCAACTGTGGCAAGGACTTCTGACTTGGTCTTTAGTAGCACCAAAATTGGATCGCTAAACCCTGAGTGATTGTTTGAGTTGCGCTTCATGTGCTTAACTTCAACGGTTTCAATCGGAGAGTCAGTCAAGAAGCGAACAACATCAATCTCGTGAACCACTGAGTCAAAAATCAACATGTCGTTGTGGTAACTTTCAGGCACAGAAGGGTTTCTGTGGGCACAGTGCAGACCAAGCAACTCCCCTTGATCCTTGCTTGAGATCAATGACCTTAGGTTTTCGTAGCCAGCATCAAAGCGGCGCATGAAACCAACCTGAATCAACTGCTTGCCAGTTGCAACTTCGGCCTCAACCATACGCAACGACGATGCTGCATCAGGAGTAAGTGGCTTCTCACAAAGGATTGGAAGGCCGGCTGCCAACGCCGGCAACAACACTGGCTCGTGGAACTGACCTGGAGTTGCAATTAGAACGGCGTCCATTGCCTTGTCGGCAATTGCAGCCTCAACATTTGGGTACCACTTGGCAGCTGGAGCGTTTTCCATCGCTGACTTGGCGCGACCTTCATCTGGCTCGACCACTGCAGTCACGATTGCGCCGTTGATGCGATTTTGGATTCTAATAATGTGGTCTGCACCCATAAGGCCCGCGCCGACAACACCGATTCTTAGTTCTGACATTTAACTCTCTCTTGATTAACGAACTCGAGCAGCGTGTGTGCAACTCATGATGTGCTTTAGGGTGCGGTCGGCTATGGGTGCTGGGAAGTCAACGTCACAGCCGTACATGTCTTGCTCGACAATCGCGAACATTTCAGGGTTGATCTGCGCTGCCTTTTCAATGATTGGAGCGAACTCTGGCACGCCCTCGAAGCCAGGCTCAGTCATTACTCCCCTAGCAACTGCGTCAACGAATGGCATGTCGTTCTTTAGTGCCTCGGCAAGAATGTCAGGGTGTACCTGCTTTAGGTGCAGGTAGCCAATGCGCTCTGGGTAAGCGTTCATCAACCTGACGTTGTCGCCTAGGTAGTAGGCAAAGTGACCGGTGTCTAGACAGAGGTTGGTGTATTCCTTGCTTGTCTCCTGCAGGAAACGCTCTACCTCGGCGTAAGTTCCAATGTGGCTGTCTGCGTGCGAGTGGAATTGCTGGTGAATTCCGTATTCCTCAAGCAAGGCCTTGCCAAGCTTGTCGTGCCCCGCGGCCAACTTCTTCCACTGGTCGTTATCAAGCACGCGTGATTCAAGCACCTCTGCAGTGGCATCTGAACGCCAAAGGTCTGGAATTACTACCAAGTGCTCTACGCCCAGCTTTGATACAAGGCCGGCAACATCTAATGCCTGATCCCAAGCGCGCTTCCACTGGTCATCGCCCTTGTGGAATCCGGTGAAAACAGTTCCGGCCGACAGCTTTAGGTCGTGTTCGGCAAGAACATCGGCCAGTTGGTTTGGATCGGTTGGTAGATAGCCGAATGGTCCTAGCTCAATCCAGTGGTAGCCAGCAGCCTGCACTTCATCTAGGAAGCGCTCCCAAGGAACCTGCTTTGGGTCATTTGGGAACCATACGCCCCAAGAGTCTGGCGCTGTGCCAACACGAATTTGCTTTGTCATAGCAACAAATCTAACCCAGACAGCCTGGCCTAGCGCCCCAATTGAGCAATTCTAGATAACACTTTTATAAACGATTGTGCATCGAATTCCTGGGCAAAAAGTGCTACTTCCCAGTCTTTATAAGGCCTATAGCCCCGTTGAGCCCTAGAGTATTTACTTGCTCGTGCTAACTTTTGGCTTGCCCGTGCTAGTTCGAACCACCAATTTGGAGCTGGTCAAGATCTGCTGCGATAAGTACTGCTGCCCTTTGATTCGGGCAACAATGTCATCGACGGCTGCCTTGGCAATTTCATCCGGATCTTGCCGCACCGTAGTCAGGTTCAAGAATGGCAAGCTTGCGACTGTATCGTCATAGCCAACCACTGAGACATCTTCAGGAATTTGAATTCCGCTTTGAATAAGGCGATAAGAGAGACCTAAGGCAGCCTGGTCGTTGTTGCAAACGATGGCAGTGGGTAGGCCACGAGTTATGAACTTATCAGCGGCCTTAGAGCCGCCTTCTTCAGCGAAGTCCCCCTCAATCTCCACAATCTGGGTTGGTAACTTGTGTCGCTTCATGGCTGACAGGTAGCCCTCGAGGCGGAACTCGGAGTCAAGCATGTCTTTTGCGTAAACATAGCCAATCTGCCTATGGCCAAGTCCAATCAAATAGTCGACAGCTTCGGCAACACCAACTTCACCATGAGATGACACCATGCCGCAGCGAACGCCCTCGAGCCGTCGACCAACACTGACCAGCGGAATGTTTCTTGCCAATTTTTGAATTGCAGTTTTGCTTTGCTGTGAAGAGAAAAGCACTAGGCCTTCGCATCGGTGGCCCAAGAGCTCCTGAATTGCACTTTCTTCTTGGTGGTTACTTGAAACGGAACTCAAAAACAAACGGTATCCGGCGGCATGCGCGTACTTGTAAAGTGCGGGAATCAATTCACCCATTGAGGATTCATTGGGTCGAAACATAACCCCGATGTAATTTGAGTTGACACTTCTCAAAGAACGAGCTGCAAGGTTTGGCTGGTAGCCAAGTTTCTTAGCCGCGGCCCGTATTTTGGCCTCGGTGGCTGCTCCAACACCAGGCTCGCCTCGAAAAACTAGACCGACCAGCTGGCGCGAGACCCCGACCTCTGCCGCAATGTCTGCCATGGTGGCATGGCGGATCTCACTGTTACTCTCTTTTTTGTCCACGTTTTTGGCCATGTGGCAATCCTAGTAAAAAGCAATCCCTCGGCCTGCTAGAAGACCGAGGGGCTTTAGTGCTGAAATTGGCAGCTTACTGGTGCTTGGCAATAAGTTTTTCAATTGCCTCACGCTGGTAGATAGACATCTCACGCGCGTTTTCATTCTCGGCAAAAACACTCGAACACATGATGCTGTTTGGATTGTCAAGGAAGCCATTGGCCTTTAGCCCCTGGAACATCTCGTCAAAGTTAACATCTCCGGCACCGATTCTTAGGTGCTGGTGCACGCGTACCGCGTTACCCGGAGGGTTGGTGATGTAACGCAAACCATGTGATGCCGTGTGGTCCATAGTGTCACTCATGTGCACGATACCCACGCGACCCTTGGCGACTTCCAGAATCTTTGCCGGCTGGTTTCCCATGTGGAAAGTATGCGAGGCAACGTAAACCATTCCAAAGTTCTTTGAGTTTATGCCGCGAATCACTCGCCAAGCAGCAAGCCCATTTTCTACAAAGTCATCTGGGTGTGGATCAATGAAAACCTTGATGCCCTCTTTTTCAATAATTGGAACAAGCTCTTCCATTGAACGGTAGAAAGCACGCTCTGATTCCTCGGCGCGCTCGGGGCGCCCGTTGAACTCGGTGCCAATGGTATCTACGCCAAGATCAGCCGTAATTTGAATCACTCGCTTCCAGTAGCGCACCGCTGCTTCACGAGCATCTTCATCGGGACCTGACCAGCGAAGCACTGGCAGCGTGGAAGCAATTTGAATGCCTGCATCTTTGACTGCTTTCTTGAGCTGTTTGACAAGGTCATCGTCACCTTTGGGGTGATTGAAGAAAGGAATTAGATCCGGGTGCGGAGTCATTTGCAGGTACTTGTAGCCTAGGTCTGCTGCAAGTGCTGGGAATTCCAACAGCGAGTGAGTGCTGTGGAACGGGGTTGGGTCCAGAGCGATTTTTACCATTTATTTACTCCTTTGTAATTGCGTAACTTTAGCGCGGGATGTTTACTTGCGGTCTGCTGCGCCGTTACCTAGCAACAACTTTTGCTTTTGCTTTGCTTTGTCATAACCCACGTAGGCCCGCTTAGTGCTATCAAGATCAGAAATTGGCATTACTGGCACATCCCACCAACCTTCGCCATCTGGTGCGTAGATGAGCGGGTCGTTATTTATGTGAATCAGAACTGGACCACCGGTGTGCGCCTTAGCCTTCTTAACGGCAGCCTTTAGATCGCTTATTGAGCTAGGTCCGGGCTCAACGCGAATCACTTTGACGCCGTAGCTCTCAGCATTTGCGGCTAGGTCGATTGGCAGCAGGTCACCAGTTTCGTGATTGTTGCCAGCCTCATCGCGGTAGCGGTACTTGGTTCCGTACCTTTGCGAACCAACGTCCTCAGAAAGGTGCCCGATAGACGCGTAACCGTGGTTTTGAATCAGCACGGTGATGAACTTCAAACGTTCTGCAACCGCGGTCACTAGTTCGCTGTGCATCATTAGGTAAGAGCCGTCGCCAACCATCACGATCGCATCGCGAGTCTTGTCGGCACGCGCAACACCTAGTCCTGCTGCAATTTCGTAGCCCATGCAAGAAAACGCATACTCAACGTGGTAACCAAGGTCGTCACGCACCCGCCACAACTTGTGCAAGTCACCCGGTAGCGAACCAGCTGCGCAAATTACGACGTCACGTGGATCAGATGCTGCTTGAACCGCACCGATAATTTCTGGCTGACCAGGTAGGTCACGTTTTTGATCTTCAAATGCAGCATCAACCGCTGCATCCCAGATTGACTTCTGCTTCGTGTACTCAGTCTCGTAATCGGCCGCTACGCGGTAGCCAGCAAGCTCTTCGGCAAGTTCATTGATTGACTCACGTGCATCGGCAACCACTGGAATAGCAGAGCCGTGCTTGAAAGCGTCAAATGAAGCAACGTTGATGTTGATGAACTTTACTTTTGGATTCTGGAACGCGGTACGGCTAGCGGTGGTGAAGTCACTGTAGCGAGTACCAATGCCGATGATCACGTCGGCCTCGGCCGCAATGCGGTTAGCGGCTGTAGTTCCGGTGGCACCAACGGCACCTAGGTTTTGTGCGTGATCCCAAACCAGCGAACCAACACCCGCCTGTGACATTCCAACCGGAATTCCAGTTTGCTCAACAAACTTGCGCAGATCGGTGTTGGCATCTGAATAAATAACTCCACCACCGGCAATGATCATTGGGCTCTTTGCGCCACGGATTGCCTTGGCAACTTCGGCGATGATGCCACGATCCGGGCGTGGGCGGCGAATGTGCCACTCGCGATCGGCTAGGAATTCCTCTGGAACATCAATCTCTTCTGCCTGAACATCTTCAGGTAGTGAAATGGTCACCGCACCGGTCTCTACTGGGTCGGTAAGCACACGCATCGCACCAAGCAAAGCAGAGTAGATCTGCTCGGGGCGAGTTACGCGGTCAAAAAATCGTGACAGTGGCTTGAAGGCATCATTCACAGTCAAGCTTGCATCGTTTGGTTGCTCCAACTGCTGCAACACCGGGTCAGCAACGCGATTTGCGAAAGTATCTGAGGGCAAAAGTAAAACCGGCAGGCGGTTGGTTGTTGCCACTGCCGCAGCGGTGAGCATGTTTGCTGCACCAGGGCCCACCGAAGCCGCACAGGCAAATGTTGAACGACGACGAGTCATTCGTGAGAAAGCGATGGACTCATGCCCCATGGCCTGCTCGTTGCGAGCTTGGTGAAATGGCATCATCTTTGGATTGGTGACAGAAAGTTGTTTTAGCGCCTGACCAATACCAGCAACGTTGCCATGACCAAAGATTCCGTAGACACCCTCGATGGTGCGCACACGGATGTCGCCGTCGACGGTGTACTGGTGGGCTAGGAATTCAACTATTGCCTGACTTACAGACATTCTGCGAGTTGCCATTTACTTACTTTCTTTTGCCTATTTTGTGTAAGGAAGTCTTGGATCTGGATCCTGGTGATGCCAGGTTTCACGAACCCAGGCGTGATTTGGATCATCGGTGATGTTCCAACTTCTATCTGGGTCTGGGCCTGCCATCACATTAAAGAAGTAAAGGTCTGCCCCTGGCGCTGCGGACACAGGTCCGTGCCAACCCCAAGGAACAAGACCCACATCACCTGAGCGAACCTCTGCAAGAACGTCGTACTCGCGTTCGTCAGAAGCATAACCGCGCAGGTATCCAACGGGATCAGAATTTGCGGGTGCGGTGACAGTGCGTGAAACAGCGGTCTCAAAGTAATAAATCTCTTCAAGGTTTGATTCAACGCCTGGCACGTAGGTGTCGTGCTTGTGAGCCGGCACGCCAGACCAGTTTCCGGCCGGAACGATTACCTCAACCACGATGAAGCGGTCGGCATCTAAAGTTTCAGGAACGCCAAAGTTGTGTACCTGGCGACTTTCGCGACCGGCTCCACGAACGAAAACCGGCACTTCCTCTGCCTTGATGTAGCGCACCGGCTTGGTGTTTTTTGCTGGAGCCTCACCAACGGCAACTCGTCCATCACCAGAGATTTTTACCTCGGTGTCCACAGGTACATAAATTAAGTCGGCTGGGCCGTGAAACACCGATACCCGGCCGTTCAAGAATTGAGTCTTAAACGATGATTCGCCCGCTTCGCGATATTCAACCGTCAGACCCTTGCCTTCGAGCGGAAAGATAATGCGTTCGACTCCGTCGGCAGGGATGTGAAATGAATGCCCTTCAAGCAGGGTGCCGACCTTTAGGCCGGTGTGCTGCCAACCCTCTATCGAGGAGTCAACAACTACGTCCCAGCCATCTTGGCTGAGCTCACCCTTCTTGAAGAACCAATTCATTTCTATATCTTCTACGGTTTTAGTTCTGTGGGAAACCCAGGTTGATACCACCGTGGCTTGGGTCAAGCCAGCGTGATGTCATGGTCTTCTCGCGAGTGAAGAACTTAACGCCCTCAACACCGTGAGCCTTAGTGTCACCAAATGCCGAATTCTTCCATCCACCAAATGAGTAGTAAGCAACTGGAACCGGGATTGGAACGTTGATACCAACCATGCCGACTTCGATTTCGTTCTGGAAACGACGCGCCGCTCCACCATCGTTGGTGAAGATTGCAACACCGTTGCCGTACTCACCGTCGTTGATCAGCTTCACACCCTCGTCGTAGCTCTTTACGCGAACAACGTTAAGCACAGGGCCAAAGATTTCGTCTTTGTACGCCTTTGAGGTTAGCGGAACATTGTCGATCAAGGTTGGGCCAAGCCAGAAACCGTTCTCGTCTCCGTCAAAGTTCTGCTTGCGACCATCAACGATGATTCGCCCGCCATCCTTCTCTGCTATCTCGATGTAGCCAGCCACCTTGTCGCGGTGTTCCTTGGTAACCAATGGGCCCATGTCGCAACCACGACGACCGTCACCGGTGCGAAGTTTGCCCATGCGCTCAACAATCTTTGCGATCAAATCGTCTGCAATTGGCTCCACTGCAACAGCAACAGAGATCGCCATGCAACGCTCACCGGCAGAACCAAAGCCTGCGTTGATCATTGAGTCAGCAACTAGGTCTAGGTCAGCATCAGGAAGGATCAGTGCGTGGTTCTTTGCGCCACCAAGAGCCTGAACGCGCTTGCCGTGCTTTGAGCCCTCTTCATAGATGTACTTTGCCACCGGTGTTGAACCAACGAAAGAGATTGCTTTAATTCGCTGGTCTTCAAGCATGGCCTGCACAGTTGAGCGATTGCCGTTTAGAACGTTGAACACACCGTCTGGCAATCCTGCTTCTTTCCAGAGTTTTGCCATCCATAGGGTTGCACTAGGCACCTTCTCTGATGGCTTTACAACCACGGTGTTACCCGCTGCGATTGCGATTGGGAAGAACCACATTGGCACCATTGCTGGGAAGTTGAATGGAGAAATGATTCCTACAACGCCAAGTGCCTGTCGAATTGAGTAAACATCTACGCCTGATGAAGCGTTCTCGGTAAACATGCCTTTCAAAAGGTGAGGCATACCGGTAGCAAATTCAACGACCTCCTGGCCACGAGTAACTTCGCCCAGGGCGTCGTCTAGAACTTTGCCGTGCTCCTCTGTGATTAGAGCGGCACACTCGTGCTTGCGCTCGTTTAGAAGTTCGCGGAACTTAAACATGATCGCCTGCTTGCGGGCCTGTGACATGTCGCGCCACTTTGGAAATGCAGCTTGCGCACTTGCAAAAGCAGCTTCGATCTCGGCGTCTCCGGCTACGTTTACCTGCTTGGTTGCGATACCAAGGGCTGGATCGGTAACTAAAACAACGTGATCAGGCTTTCCTGAAACTTCCTGGCCATTAATCCAGTGTGGGACTACAGGTAGATTGCTCATTTAATTTCCTTTTTGTAATTAGCCGTGAACTAGTTTGACGGCGGTGTCGATGGCGGCTCCAACGTTGCCGTCTTGTGGATAGAGAAGACTGCGGCCAATAACAAGACCACGAACCCCAGGTAGCTCAAGAGCTTTTTCCCAGGCCGCATATGAATCGCTTTGGTCACCAACGGGATCTCCACCCAAAAGCAAGGTAGGTAGAGTGGTCGATTCCATGACTCGAGCCATGTTTTCGACAACAGGTAACTTCATCCAGGTGTAAGCAGATGAATTACCAAGACCATTTGCGATACTGATTGAGTTGATTACAGCATCGGTGCTTAAGTCGTTGCGGATTTTTCCGTCAACCCATTCACTCATGAACGGCTCAAGCATTATTGGCAGCTTGGCATCGGCGGCTTCGTTCACCGCTTTGTGAGAAATCTCTAGCATGTTGGAAGTTCCTGCATCGCCAAGATTTACTCGGTTCAACATCTTGGCAAAGTCCAGACGGTCACGAACAATGCCGCTTATGTCATAACCGGTAATCCGGTCGTCCATTTCAAATGAAGCTCCGCGAAGACCTCCGCGGTTTAGCGAACCAACGACCAATTTGCCCTCAAGGCAACCAAGCAGTGCAAGGTCATCAATGATGTCAGGTGTTCCCAGAACACCATCTACGCCTGGTCGCGACAGCGCCGTGGCAAGACGCTGCAGCAGGTCGTAGCGATTCTCCATGGCACGCGGATTGTCTCTAACCGCTAAAGCATTTCGGGCCGGGTGATCCGCGGCAATTATGAATAGTCGGCCATCCCCCTGGATTACGTCACGGCGAGTTCGAGACGCATAAACCTCAGCAATTTTTTCAGGGTTGCTAGCGCGAACCTCACGCAACTTTGCAAAGTCCAAAGTCATTACTTCATTCCCTTCACAATGTCTTCAACCTCTTCGAAACTTGGCATTGCAGTAGAGCATTCCAAGCGACTTGCCACGATTGCGCCAGCCACGTTTGCGAACTTAAGAATTCGCTCAAGCCCCCAACCCTGCAAAACTCCATAGCAAAATGCGCCGCCGAAGCTGTCACCAGCACCAAGGCCATTAACCACGTCAACGAAGTAAGGAGGAACCTCTACGGTTTCATCGCGAGTCTTGGCAAGCACTCCCTTGGGGCCCTGCTTTACGACCGCGATCTCCAGCCCGCGCTCCAGCAAAGCATCAGCCGCACGCATTGGTTCTGTCTCGCCAACCGCAACCTGACATTCCTCTTTATTGCCAATTGCAATCGTTGCGTGAGCTAATGCCTTTTCAACCTGCTCGGTGGCCAACTCAGGTGCAGACCAAAACATTGGTCGATAGTCAAGGTCAAGAATGGTGTGCTGTTTACGGGCCCTAGCATCCCATGCTGCAAAGTGCGCGGTGCGAGAAGGCTCTTGGCTCAGGCCGGTCACAGTTGACCAGTAAATTTTTGCGCTTTTGATGGCTTCAAGATCCAGTTCATCGGTGTTGATAACTAGATCCGGAGCCTTTGGTTCGCGATAGAAATAAAGTGGAAAGTCGTCTGGTGGAAAAATTTCGCAAAACACGACCGGAGTTGGCAGGCCAGCTACCCCAGAGACGAATTCATCACTAACGCCTAGGCGAACCAACTCTTGGTGAATGAACTTACCGAACGGGTCGTTCCCGGTGCGAGTTATCACAGCGGACTTCAAACCATATTTGGCGGCCGCAACGGCAACATTTGTAGCGCTTCCGCCCAGGAATTTGCCAAACGAGGTGACATCCTCGAGGCCAACACCCACCTGGTGCGGGTAGACGTCAACGCTCACCCGGCCTATGGTGATTACGTCGTATGGCTGGTTGTTCTGAGTCATGCTGTTTTGCAAACCTTCTTTTTAGTTTCACCTAATACTAAGCAGGCTAGCATACTTTGTCATAACATACTGACATACCGTTGCCGAATCGTGACAAATTAGGTGGTGAAGAAGTGCCACCCCAGCCACCACCAGACGAGCACCAGAGCAATTCGAGTGTTTCGCTGATGCATCAACCTGGCCACCAAATCCCCCAGCGGCGCCAAAATCTCCGGTTTTAGGCGGCCAAACAACCAAGCGGCGAAGCCAAGCACCAAAACCGAGGCGTATTCAATAATCGGGATCACTTGGTTCCCCGTTTTCGGCGAATTTGCAGCAGCCCAACGCCGATAAGCATCCAAATAGTAAGAAAAATAGCCCTTCCCCAAGGAGACTCCAAAACCGGATTCACCAGGATCGAAATCGTTGGATATGTGACGTCATCTTTATAGACGGTCGCAAAGATGTAGGCAAAAAGCTCGGAAACCGCCATCACCAAAGCCAAAGTCATCCAGATCCACTTGGTCCTCATCATTTGTTTCGTGGCACCGGGTTTTGGTCCGTGATCCCGGTAGTACACCATCGAGAGGGCTATCGGTGCAAGGGTTAGCAGCAAAACCCGATTCTGCCAACCGTCGCGCTGGGTAAACAACAAGACACTGCAACTGATCAAAATCACCACACCGATAACCCAGCCACTGACCTTTGGGCGCTCTGGCATGTGCCAGGGAACCCAACGCTTCCAATCCGCAATCAGCAACAGGCAACCGATGCCGAAAATAATTGCATCTCCAAAAGAACCGCGGTTGATGTGGAAGGCCGTTACAAAAACCAGCACTGGTAGCCACGGATTGATGCCGCTAAGCACACCCTTCAACCACTGGGAAAGATACATAAAAATTAGGTTATCGGCAGAAACACCAACCGTAACAGAGAGAAACATCGGTGTCGTGCGCCAAATAAATAGGGCAAACTTAAACAAATACCTTAATTAGGAAGAACTCATGGCTCTTTACAACGACATCACCGAAGCATTTGGCAACACCCCTTTGGTACGCCTAAACCGCGTGACCGATGGCGCGGCTGCACACGTTTACGCAAAGCTTGAGTTCTACAACCCTTCGAGTTCAGTCAAGGACCGCCTGGCTATTGCGATGGTAAATGCAGCCGAGGAATCCGGAGAACTGAAGCCTGGCGGAACGCTGATTGAGGCAACTTCAGGAAACACGGGAATTGGTCTGGCAATGGTTGGTGCCGCCCGCGGTTACCGAGTAATTATTGTGATGCCAGATTCTATGAGCCTTGAGCGCAAAGTGCTTACTCGCGCATATGGTGCCGAAGTAATTCTTACTCCGGCAGCCGAGGGTATGACCGGGTCTGTTGCCAAGGCAGAAGCTCTTGGTAAAGAGATCCCGGGTGCAGTTTTGGTTCGCCAGTTCGATAACCCTGCCGGCCCAAAGATTCACCGCGAAACCACAGCTGAAGAAATTTGGAAAGACACCGATGGCAAAGTCGCCGCTTTGGTTGCTGGTTCCGGAACCGGCGGAACCATCACAGGAACTGGCCGTCGCCTGAAAGAACTCAACCCAGAAATCAAGGTTTATGCTGTTCAGCCGGCCGCATCACCTCTACTTACCGGCGGTCAGGCAGCCGGTCACCCAATTGCCGGAATCGGACCAAACTTCATTCCAAGCATCCTTGACACCACCGTTTACGACGAAGTTATTTCGATTGCTAACAGCGATGCATTCGAGTGGTCTCGCCGCGTTGGTGCCGAAGAGGGCATCCTCGCGGGCATTTCATCTGGTGCGGCTGTAAAGGCTGCGATTGAAGTCGCCCACAAACCTGAATTTGCTGGCAAGATTGTCGTAGTAATCATCCCGTCATTTGGTGAGCGTTATCTATCGACAACTCTTTACCGTGACATTCAAGAGGAATTCAACCCAACTAATTGATACGTATAAGAGAAGACATCCAAGCCGGCTTGGCAAAAGATCCAGCCACAAGATCGGCTCTTGAGCTTTTCTTAACTTCACCGGGCTTGCATGCCCTTTGGTCCCACCAAGTAGCCCACCTACTTTGGAAGTGGGGTTGGCACATTCCAGCCCGCATGCATTCCCAGTGGACTCGGTTTTGGACCGGAATCGAAATTCATCCCGGGGCAACGATCGGCCGTCGCGTAGTGATTGACCACGGCATGGGCGTGGTGATTGGTGAAACTGCAATCGTTGGTGATGACGTTTTGATCTATCACGGCGTAACCCTGGGTGGAAAAATCAATGATCGAGTGAAGCGCCATCCAACAATTGGCAACAACGTGTTACTGGGTGCGGGCGCAAAAATCATCGGTGATATTGAAATTGGTGACGGAGCAATGATTGGTGCTAACGCCGTAGTTACCAAGAACGTGCCCGCAGGCGCTGTGATTGTTGGCCCGCAAATCAAGCCGATTAATTAGTGCGGAATATTTAATTACTGCCAAGCACCAATAATCAAACCAGCAACTGTTAGGCAGAAAACGTCCTGACCAACTTCAATCAACCAAACCTTGATTGAGTGATACACATTTCCGTCGTACTGACCAAACATACGGTGCGATAGCGAGGCGAATGCACCAAAACCGATTCCAAAAACTAGTCCAAGAAACGCGCCCTCTGCCCCACCCAAACCAGGGTTTGCCAGTTGAGCAAGTTGGATCAAGACTGCCAGAGTGGCTACCTGGACCAATGCACCCAAATAGGCCCCGCCAAACATCAGGGCCATTTCAGCCCCGGTGGTTTTTCCGTCGTTGGTTGGAACTTCGCGGCCCTGCGCTTTGATCCAAATTGGATAGAAAGTCTTTGGGCCAAACCATATTGCGCCAATGGCGAAAGAGCTGATTGATGCCACAAATACCGCAAGCCAGTTGATTTGTGAGAAGTCCATGGGGTGTGCTTTCTGTGTCTTTACTGACAGGCAGACGCACTGTCTTGACAACAGTATAAGTAGGCGTAATCTGAAAGCGAAGCCAGATAACCACTGGCCCAGAAGGAGATAAACATGACAGAGATTTCAATGACCGATTGCTGCGGCGGCGCTTGCCAGTGCAAGAAGTAGCCAATCGCTAAACAATCACTAAAGCTTTAAGGAAACCCCCAAACATTGGCTTGGGGGTTTTCTCACGTTTGTGTTAGCTACGTGGCCGAAGCGTGGCCACCATTGGGCAGACAAATGGATCTGAGTTTTTACTCAGTCCAACATCGTTTAGATAACGCATGACCACCATGTAACTGGAGAGCAGATTCATCTCAACCAATGGGATTGCATTTTCTTTGCAGTACTCAACAACGATCTTGTGAGCCTTGGCTAGGTTCGGGCGGGCCATTGACGGAAACAGGTGATGCTCAACCTGGTAATTTAGTCCGCCCATAAGGTTGTCGGTCAGCCAGGAACCGCGAATATTTCGGCTGGTTAGCACCTGACGCTGAAAGAAATCAATTTTTGAATCTTTTGCTACCAGCGGCATTCCCTTGTGATTTGGCGCGAAGGCCGCACCCATAAAGAAGCCAAACATCAGCATCATAAAGAACCACAGGGCAATCGCCCAGGCCCAACCAAACATGAGAGTCAGCACAATGTATGGACCGGTTTGGCGAACCAACATCAAACCAAACTCAAGCGATCTGGTGCCAATCTTTCGGTCTTTGCGTTTCAAACTGGCAAGGCTGTCCAGCAGTAGATCAAATCCGGTGAACAAAAGAAGCAGCGGAAATAGAAAACCCTGGCGATTTGAGAACCAACGCTCTACACCTTTTTTCTCATCGCGTGATTCAACAGTGAAACTCAAAACGCGAATGGCGATATCTGGGTCCTCGCCAATTTGATTTGGCTTCTGGTGATGTTTGTTGTGCTTACGCAACCAGAAGCCGTAGCTCAAGCCAGCAAATAGATTTGCCAGGATTAATCCAGCCCAATCGTTTGCCTTGTTGCTCTTAAAAATTTGACGATGGGCAGCTTCATGAGCGATAAATCCGTACTGTGCTGCCATAACACCAAGCAGGCCAACGATTAGAAATGCGCCAAATATCCAAGCCCAGTGCTGAGCGACCATTTGCCCAAGGAAGCCCCCGGCTACCCAAAGTCCAGATGCGATTACAGAAATGCCGATCAGGCGAATAACGTAAAAACTTGGCTTCTTGTGAAGTAGTCCAGCGTTTCTAACGCGGTTCAAGATTTCAGTGAATTGAGAGACCGTCTGTCGGCCGACTAAAACGGTCATGTCCTAAGACTACGGGCCAAAGAGGTAAATACCCTGTGGATTGGCTGTAAATGACCTATTTGGTCTTTTTCTTTCCATAACCCTCGGAAATTTGCTTGAGTCGGTGTGCAACCAAGAGCTTGATGATCTTTTTGGTGAGCGGTTTTTCATTGGTGAAATGGAGCGCACTCAGGGTTTGCGAGTAGTTAGCCAAATCAGACTTCAATGCTCCAAGAGTTGTGCCAGAGAACGGGTAATAACTGCAGAAATTTTTGTTGGCTGCAAAACCGCCAACTACCCCGCCCGGCACCTTGAAGCAAGGCAGCCCATAACTGATTGCCTCTTCGGCATCGGGCAGCAGCCTGCGCATTTCTTGGCGGACTTCCTCTAGTAGCTTGCGCTGCTCTGGCGAAACTGTTTTTAGGTAATCGTCAATAACCGTCAAAGCTATTGCCACCTAATCATCCCAATGACACCTGCGGTTGCATAGAAAAACTGCAAAAGTAAAATTCCTTTGTGCTTTCCCAAATAAGCCCAGATGCCAATCAACGCGGATGAGGTAAGTAGTAATCCAAAACCAAGGAACTCAAGACCGGTATTGGATGCCACTAAAAGTGAGTAAATGATGGCTGTTGCTACGCCAAGCCATTCAAAAACCTTTTGAGTTTTCACCGGGCCAGAAAAATTTCCAGATTGTCGAAGTAACTCTGCATGCCTTCGCGAGAGGCATCGGCCTGGTCAGCCGGCATCTCGCCAAATTGGGTGAACTTTACCCAGGACCTGTTGCCGCGTTCTTCAAAATCAACCACGATTAGGTGTGCGGGTGCGTTGTCATCGCGAGCGATGAACTCCTGTTCGTCTTGACTATAAGAAAGCGTGTGCACCATTTTCTTTTTTGGTTCAAACTCGCTATAGCGGCCCCAGAAATATGCGTTGAACCCGTTTGCGCTCACGTCCACAGCAACAGCCCAGCGCCCACCAACTTGATTTTCAGTGGTGACAGAGCCTGGAACCACAGTCAGCATGGTTGGGCTGTACCAGCTTTCAAGCGCCTGGGGTGATGTCCAGGCGTTCCAAAGCTCATCGATGCTGGCATCAAACTCTCGCTCGACAAAATAAAGTTCGTTGTGTTCCACTTTTCTTTCCTTAGACGTTGAAACGGAATTCGACTACGTCTCCATCTTTCATCACGTAGTCCTTGCCTTCCATGCGAACCTTTCCGGCTGCCTTAGCATCTGCCATGTTTCCCGCCGCCATCAGGTCGTCAAACGAAACAATCTCGGCCTTGATGAATCCGCGCTGGAAATCGGTGTGAATTACGCCGGCTGCCTGTGGTGCGGTCCAGCCCTTGTGAATGGTCCAAGCCCTAGCCTCTTTGGGACCAACGGTTAGATAGGTTTGCAAACCAAGGGTGTCAAAACCGATTCGAGCCAGTTGGTCCAAACCAGATTCGTCCTGACCAAGAGATGCCAGAAGTTCATTTGCCTCTTCGGCAGAAAGATCAATCAGCTCTGACTCAACTTTGGCATCAAGGAAAACAGCCTCGGCCGGAGCTACCAAGTCAGCCAGGGCTTTCTTCTTTGCGGCATCGGTCAAGATTGATTCGTCAACGTTGAAAACATAAATTATCGGCTTTGCAGTTAGCAGACCCAGTTCCTTGATTGGGGTTAGGTCAACATCGGATGAAGAGATTGGCTTGCCGCCATTTAATACGGCGAGCGCGGCATCAATAGTTTCTAGCGCAGCCGGTTCCATTTTCTTGCCCTTGACCTCTTTTTCAATGCGCGGGCGCGCCTTTTCAAGGGTTTCCATGTCAGCAAGGATTAGCTCGGTGTTGATGGTCTCTATGTCACTCGCGGCATCCACCTTGCCGTCAACGTGCACTACGTCACTGTCAACAAAACCGCGCACGACCTGAGCGATTGCGTCTGCCTCGCGAATGTTGGCTAGGAACTTGTTGCCAAGGCCTTCACCAACGGATGCACCGCGCACGATTCCGGCAATGTCAACGAATGACACCGGGGCCGGAAGGATGCGCTCAGAACCGTATAGATCAGCAAGTTTTTGCAGACGAGGATCTGGAAGGTTCACCACGCCAACATTTGGTTCGATAGTCGCAAATGGGTAGTTCGCCGCTAGAACGTTGTTCTTGGTGAGTGCATTAAAGAGGGTCGACTTACCTACGTTAGGTAGTCCCACGATTCCGATTGTTAGAGCCACGAGGGTCAAGTCTAGACTGGGCGCGTGCCCATTGACTTCACCGCTATCGACTTTGAGACCGCTAACGGCTCTCCGGCTAGTCCCTGCGCAGTTGGGCTGGTGCGGGTTCGCGATGGCAAGATTGCTGAAAGCTTGGCCTTTCTCATTCAGCCACCGGTTCCTCACGATTGGTTTCACGCCGGCAACATCAAGGTGCATGGCATTCGCCCCAGCGATGTGGACGGTGCTGCAACTGCCGCCGAGGCGCTTGCTTTGATGCTGGGCTTTATTGGCACCGATACTTTGATTGCGCACAATGCCCCTTTCGACATGGGGGTACTGCGTTCCACCGCGGCGCACATCGGTGTGGACTTGCCAGCGCTGCAATACGCCTGCTCGCTGGCGATTTCGCGTAAAACCTACAACCTAGAGTCGTACCGCTTGAACTCGGTGGCTTACGCGGTTGGTCACGAGGAGTTCAATCACCATGACGCACTTGCCGATAGCGATGCTTGCGCGCGAATCATTTTGCATGCCGCCGATCGCCACGGGGCCGATGATTTGGACGAGCTGCTAAAAGCCACCAAGCAAAAGCTCAAGCCACTGATTCAAGAGCAAGTGGCATAACCTAAAAAGTCAGTGGCCAGTGGGATACTCGGCTCATGGAAACTTTTGCTTTGATAGCTGCCGGACTTGGCATTGGCCTACTGCTTGGAGCCGTGCTGGGTTATTTCATCGCCGACTCTCGTGCCAGAGCTCGGGCGGCAATTGAAATGCAGAATTTTGTGCAGCAGCAGAGTGCACAAGCCAGTGACAAAGCTGGTCAAGAGAATAAATTGCTTGAGGCAATCGCCCCGGTGCGTTTCCACCTTGAGCAAATGCAGCAGGTGGTCACTCGCCTAGAGAAAGATCGCACAGAGCAATTTGGCACCATTCAGGAGCAACTCAAGAACGCCATTGATTCTGACGCGGCGCTGCGAAAACAAACCCAAGCGTTATCTCAGGCGCTCTCGTCAAATAACATTCGCGGCGTTTGGGGTGAGACCCAGTTGCGAAAGCTGGTTGAACTTGCCGGGCTCATCAAGCACGCCGATTTTAGTGAGCAGGCCAGTTTCAGCACCGATACCGGTTCCGGCCGTGCCGATATGGTGATTAATCTTCCGGGTGGAAAGTCATTGGCAATTGACTCCAAGGTGCCTTTTAACTCTTATCAAGAAGCATCCACAATTTCAGATTTGGCAAGCGGCGAAGAACTAGCCCGCCGCAACCGCCTAATTGAAGAGCACGTCAAGGCGGTCAAGGGTCACGTAGATGCGCTGTCATCAAAGTCCTACTGGACTGGGCTAAATGCTTCGCCAGATTTTGTGATTGCCTTCGTGCCCAGCGAATCGCTTTTATCAGCAGCTTTAGATGCCGATCCCGCTTTGCTGGAATATGCCTTCAAGAAAAACGTGGCACTGGCCTCGCCGGTGAGCCTTTTCTCAGTGCTGAAGACCATCAACTACATCTGGCGTCAAAACGTCGACGAGACCCAGGTGCGCACCATGATCAAGTTGGGTAAAGAGCTGTACGAACGAGTTGGCAAGGTGGCAGAGCACGCAGACAAGCTTGGCCGCTCAATTACAGCCACCGTAAAGGACTTCAACACCTTTGTTTCCAGCCTTGAGAGCCGGGTCTTGGTCACCGCCCGAAAACTCAATGATTTAGATGAAAATGCCCTTGGAACAGATGAAATTCAGTCCCCTAAAGAGTTGGATTCCGCGCCACAGAGCCTCACCGCTAGCGAGCTTACAAAGTAGCCTTTAGGTATACTCTTTTTCAGCGCGCGACGATGAAGTTGGCCTAAATCCCATTCAATTAGGAGCCCCTTCATGTCAAGCAAGTCACCGGTAGTCACGCTGACTCCTGCACCAACCCTTGACCGTACCTACTATGTTCACGACCTTGTAGAAGGTGGAGTGAACCGTGCAGATGGGGTTGCCGAGGAACTTGCCGGCAAAGGCATCAACGTAACCAAGGGTCTCAACCTGGTTGGCATTTCGGCCCCAGGCGTTGTTCCGATTGGCGATTCAGACCCAAGCGTCTTGAAGCGCACCGGTCACTCGGAATCTTTGGTGCCGCTTTGGGTTGATGGCACCCTGCGTGTTTCAACCACAATGGTGATTAAAGACGGTCCAACCACCAAGGTGAACGAAGCCCCTCGCCCACTGAGCGCCGAGGACTGGAAATCAGTTATCGACCTCACGGTCAAAACTGTCAAAGAGAATGACGCCAAGTGGTTAGTCATCGCCGGCGCACTGCCAATTGATAAATCAACTGGAAAATTTGTTGACCTTCAGCCAATTTTTGATGCCACCAAAGCACTTGGTTGCCGCGTAGCTCTTGACACCTCAGGTGAAGCGCTGAGCTACTGGGCTAAGCAGGGTGCGGCAAGCATTATGAAGCCAAACGCAGAGGAACTTGCCTCGGCAGTTGGTCGCTCGCTTCTTACTAACGGTGATGTTATCGATGCGGCCCGCGAACTTTGCGCAAACGGCGTGGAGTGTGTCTTGGCCAGCCTGGGTGCCGACGGCATGATCGCGGTGACACACAACCACTCTTGGCATGCCAAGACTTCAAAAATTAAGGTAATCAACACAGTTGGTGCCGGTGATGCAACACTTGCAGGTTTCTTGTCAGCCGTTGCGGCAGAAACTCAACCGGAGGCCGAAGAGCAATCAGGTGTTGGCTTTGACGTGGCTAAGGGTGTTTGCGCCGCGGTTCAGTGGGGTGCGGTTGCAGTTCAGCAACCAACATCTGGTCTTCAAAACCTAGATGGCATGCCAGAGGTTTTCCTGATTGAAAACCCTGACCGCGCAATTCCTCTGGCCGAACCGGCACACGTCTAGATTCTTAGAAATCAGTTCCTGAGTCACTGCTTAGGAACGCGAACGTCAACCACTAGGCCTTCGCCGATGTTGCTGTCCAAGACAAAACTTTGAATTTCTAAATCATCGTCATTTTCGCGAACACCATTGGCCAAAATTCCGTCGGTGATTCCTGTGAGAACAAAGATAAAACGCTCACCCGAAACTAGCTCCTCAAGTTCAAACTTGCGTTCGATGTCATAATTTGCCGCTAGAGCACGTTCAATTTGATCCGGGTTTTGCGGAGCAAATCTGGTTTGCATGAAGCCACCAAGAATTTGAATGGCAACCGCTGTGGCCACGCCCTCTGGCGAGCCGCCAAGGCCCAGCAGCAGATCAACTCCGGTGCCGGGTACGGCAGCGGCAACAGCCATGGCAATGTCGCCCTCGTCAAAACTCACCCAGGTTGCACCGGTAGCTTCAACCTCTTTGATCAAATCAAAGTTTCGCTCTTTGTTGATCACGGCAACACGAATATCGGTGACCGGTTTTTCCAGCGCAGTTGCAAGACGGTTGATGTTTTCTGTGGCTGATAAATCAAGATCCAAGACGCCGCGGCCCGCGCTGCCGCTTACGATCTTCTGCATGAAGTAAACCTCTTTGGCCTCAAGCATCGCTCCGCGCTCGGCCGCTGCCATAACCGCCACAGCGCCGGGTGTACCAGCTGCTGCCAAAGCAGTGCCGTCCACCGGGTCAACCGCAATATCCCACTCAACGGGTTGGCCACCACCAATCAGCTCCCCGTTGAACAGCATGGGCGCCTCGTCTTTTTCGCCCTCACCGATTACGACGATGCCACCAAAATCTGCTCCCCTGAGTGCCTCGCGCATGGCATCAACCGCCGCCCCATCCACGGCAAGCTTGTCATCGGCGCCAACCAAGTGCCAACAGCCTGCAGTTGCCGCAACGGTCGCAGAGAGAATATCCATGGTTGGACGATTGGCGTTGTGCAGGGGCATCCAGGCCTTTCCTGAAGCGAACAAACCCGCTTCCTTGCTAACATCATAGGTAATCCACCGACGGCCTTAGGAGATAAGCCATGCCTGTTGCATCACCTGATCAATACCTAGAAATGCTTGACCGCGCGAAGCAGCAGGGGTTTGCATATCCTGCAATCAACGTTTCAAGTTCACAAACGTTGAATGCGGCACTTGCCGGTCTTCAGGCTGCAGGTTCAGACGGAATCATTCAGGTAACAACCGGTGGTGGAGATTACTGGTCGGGTCCAACCGTCAAGAACATGGCAACGGGTGCTGCCGCAATGGCAGCGTTTGCTCGCGAGGTTGCCAAGAACTACGGCATCACAATCGCGCTACACACCGACCACTGCGCCAAAGATCAACTAGACAAGTTAGTTCGCCCGCTAATCGCAATTTCACAAGAGCGCGTCAAGGCAGGTCAGGACCCACTTTTCAACTCTCACATGTGGGATGGTTCAGCAGTACCGATGGCCGAGAACCTACAAATCGCGCAGGAAATGCTAAAGCTAACCAGCGGCATTGGTGCGGTTCTTGAAATTGAGGTTGGCGTAGTTGGCGGTGAAGAAGACGGCGTCGAAGGAGCGATTGACGAGCACCTTTACACCACACCTGCTGACGGTCTTGCTACTGCCGAGGCACTTGGACTTGGTGAAAACGGCCGCTACATGGTGGCGCTTACTTTTGGAAACGTGCACGGCGTATACAAGCCAGGAAACGTGCACCTGCGTCCAGAGCTGCTAGGTGAAATTCAGGCTGCAGTTGGCGCCAAGTACGGTAAGGACAAGCCTTTCGACTTGGTATTCCACGGTGGTTCTGGCTCTACTCCGGAAGAAATCTCCGAAGCAGTGCGTCACGGTGTGATCAAGATGAACATTGACACCGATCTTCAGTACGCATTCACTCGCCCGATCGCTGATTGGATGATGAAGAACTACGACGGAGTTCTAAAGGTTGATGGTGAAGTAGGAAACAAAAAGGTTTATGACCCACGCGCCTGGGGCAAGTCGGCTGAAGCTGGAATGTCTACACGCGTGGTTGAGGCAGCGCAAGAACTTGGCTCAGCCGGAAAGTCAATGAGCCTGTAAAGCAAAACCAAAAATAATTTAGCCGCATGACTGAGAGAAGCCCGTTGTATGACAACGGGCTTCCTCGTTTTAAAGGCGAATACCTAAACGGGGAAATGCACGGCTACTGGGAGTTCTTTAGAAAAGACGGCAGCTTGATGCGCTCGGGAAATTTTATTTCCGGCAAACAAACCGGGATTTGGACGACTTACACCCGCGACGGTCACCCGCACAAGCAAACCAATTTTGGAAAATAAATTTCAGTCAAGAAATTTAGAAAGCTCTAGAAAGCGCCTCTTAGTCGCGCTTTGCCTTGTTACTGGTTTCGTGACCGGCGGCTTTTAATTCTTTGCGCAACTCGGCTGGCAGTGAGAATTGGATGTCCTCTTCGGCTGTTTGAACTGTGCGAACATCGCCGTAGCCGCGATTTGCCAAGTACTCAAGAACCTCATCAACTAGTTCCTCTGGAACAGATGCTCCAGAAGAGACGCCAACGGTTTCTACGCCTTCGAACCACTCTTCTTTAATTTCACTGGCGAAATCTACGCGGTGCGACGCCTTTGCCCCAGCGTCTAGGGCTACTTCAACTAAACGCACTGTATTCGAAGAGTTTGCCGAACCTACCACTATGACAAGATCAGATTGCGCGCCAACCTTTTTGATGGCGACCTGACGGTTTTGGGTTGCGTAGCAGATGTCATCACTCGGCGGATTTTGCAAAGTTGGGTGCTTCTCGCGAAGTTTGAGGACCGTTTCCATCGTTTCATCAACCGACAGCGTGGTCTGGGAAAGCCAAATCAGCTTCTTTGGGTCACGAACTTTGGCGGCGGCGATGCTGTCATCTTTATCAATGATCTGCACAGCGTGCGGTGCCTCTCCGGCTGTGCCCTCAACCTCTTCGTGCCCCTCGTGACCGATTAGCAGGATGTCGTAATCTTCCGCAGCAAAGCGTTGAACCTCGCGGTGTACCTTTGTGACCAGCGGGCAGGTGGCATCGATGGTATTTAGGCCGCGCTCGGCAGCCGCTGCGACTACTGCTGGAGACACCCCATGAGCAGAGAAAACCAGCACAGAGCCAGGTGGCACCTCATCAACTTCCTCGACGAAGATCGCCCCGCGGGCTTCAAGCGACGAGACCACGTGCTTGTTGTGCACGATCTGCTTGCGAACATAAACCGGTGAACCGTAGTGATCCAGGGCCTTTTCGACGGCAATTACCGCTCGGTCAACGCCGGCGCAGTACCCTCGCGGGGAGGCCAGCAGCACCTTCTTGCCAGCGGTATTCTTGATGTCAGTCACCCCTCAATGATAAGCGGGTCATTGGTGGATTGTGGTGGCTGACTGCAGGAGGCCCAAATGAGCGAAGAAGAACTCGCTGGCGCCTCCAAAGTAAGTTCAGAGCTCTCCCCCTGGCCAGTGTCGCGACTTTCGCTGACCCTGAAGGAATGGATCGAGCGACTAGGCGTCTTGTGGATTGAGGGAGAACTAGCCTCCATCAAAATCGGTGCCTCAAATATGTTTGGCGAGCTGCGTGACCTGCAGATCGAAAACAGCGTTTCCATTCACTCGTGGAATGTTTCCAAGATTCCAAATGATCTAAAACAGGGTGACCGAGTTCTTGCCCTGATCAAGCCAGCCTTTTGGCCAAAAGGCGGAAAACTTACGATGCAGGTCATCGAAATGCGAAAAGTTGGCCTGGGTGAACTGCTTGAGCGAATTGAGCGACTTCGCGCGCAACTGACCAAAGAGGGACTCACCTCTGTGGACCGCAAGCAACCGCTGCCGTTTTTACCAAACAAAATTGGCCTAATCACGGGTAAAGATTCGGATGCCGAGAAAGACGTATTGCAAAATGCCAAGCTTCGCTGGCCCGATGTGCAATTCAGGATCATGCACACTCTCGTTCAGGGTGACAAAGCTGCTCCTGAAATCATTAATGCAATTAAGACCCTCGATGAAGACCCTGAGGTTGACGTAATTATTATCGCTCGCGGCGGTGGATCCTTCTTGGACTTGATGGTGTTTAGCGATGAAGCTTTGGTTCGCGCGGCAGCAAGTGCCAAAACCCCAATCGTTTCTGCGATCGGTCACGAGAATGACCGACCAGTGCTTGATGACGTTGCCGATCTAAGAGCATCCACACCAACAGATGCAGCAAAGCGTGTGGTTCCCGATGTAGCTGAAGAGAAACATAAACTCGAACAACTGCGTCAGCGCCTGTTTATGCGAGTGGACACATTTGTAGCAAATCAGCTGGGCATGATTGAGCAGATTCGAAGTCGCCCAATTTTGGCTAATCCTTACACATTCATCGAGGCTCACGAGGCGGATGTGGAACGAGCGGTTGACCAGATGCGGTCTCGGCTAGATCAAACCCTCAGCAGGGAGGCCATGCAGATAGGACACCTGCGCCAGCAGGTTCGCAGCCTCTCACCGCAATCAACTCTGGACCGCGGATACTCGGTGGTCAGGGACCTTGATGGCCACGTGATTTCTGATCCGAACCAGATTAAGAAGGGCCAGCGGCTACAGCTTCGCCTAGCCAAGGGTGAGCTGGGCGCGGTAGCCGAATAGCCAAATAGACTGGAGAAATAATGACTGACAAGACCAACTCTGACGTAGCCAAGTTGAGCTATGAAGCCGCTCGGGATGAGCTGGTCAAGGTTGTCGCCGAGTTAGAGCAAGGCTCTGTAACTCTTGAGGAATCTTTGGCACTTTGGGAGCGAGGCGAGGCCCTTGCTGCGCAGTGTGAAAACTGGTTGACCGGTGCTCGCAAGCGTCTAGACGAAGCAGTTGCCAAAAAGAAGGCCAAGTCGTGAGCGCCATCAACAGCGGTAAAGATTCGCAACGGCCAGATCCTGAAGACAGTGCCGCAAAACACCGTGCCAAGCAAACGGTTGTAAACCTAATCCTCTCTTTGATTGCCTGCCTGGGAATTGTGGTGGTCACAGTTCTAGCTGTGCCTCGCGATGACAGTAACCGGATCAAGCCGGTGGACTATGTTGCCGCCGCGGCTGCAGCCGAAGCCTCCAGCAAACTCGATTTGGCAACCCCGGCACTTCCCGAAGGATGGTGGGCCAACCAAGCCAAGTGGAACGAAACTGCCGCCGACGGTGTCAAGGTCTGGAAGGTTGGTTTCGTAGGTCCTGATAATCAGTACATCGGGGTAACTCAGGGATTTGCCGTTAATCCAACATGGGTGGCGTTGCAAACTGTGAACTTTGAGCCGAACACAGAGTCAACTGCAAAAAACACCACCTGGACCAAGTGGAAACCGGGCCAAAACACCGATGCTGACCCGCATCTTTGGACACTTGAAAAAGATGGCAACTTTATCGCGATGAGATCAACCGCGACCGAAGCTGAATTGGATGAATTCGCAAAACTTCTTGAGCAGGAGATTGAAAAATGACAACCTCCATTCGCCATGAAAGCCCACAGGCGGCTTGGGATGCGCTAGTGCGCGGAAACAATCGTTTTGTCACCGGAGCTCCCGCCCACCCTCGCCAAGATATCGAACGAAGAGAAGCTCTTGCTGCCAAGCAAAAACCATTTGCTGCGGTGTTCGGCTGTGCCGATTCTCGTCTTTCGGCTGAAATCATTTTTGACGTGGGACTTGGCGATCTATTTGTGGTTCGTAATGCCGGCCAGGTAATCGCCGAGACGATTATTGGTTCGCTCGAATTATCAGTTGAGGTCTTAGGTGTGCCACTGATTTTGGTGCTTGGCCACGATGAGTGCGGTGCTATTCGTGCAACCATCGATGCAACCGAGGGGACGTTGAGATCCGAGGGTGAATTTATTCACAATCTTGTTGACCGGATTCGTCCAACCGTTACTGCCGCCAATCAGGCTGGCAAGTTCGAGATTGATGACATCACCGAACTCCACGTTCAAGACACAATCAACGAACTTCTAACACGAAGCAAACTTATTTCTGATGCAGTGAAGGCTGGGAAACTTGCCGTTGTGGGCGCAAATTACAAACTTGCACTCGGCGAGATTCACCCAATCGTCATTGTTGGTGACATTAAGTAAATAGAGGCAACGAAAGGCCAATCAGTGGAATACCGCATTGAACACGACACCATGGGTGAAGTAAAGGTTCCAGTTAACGCTCTCTACCGCGCACAGACTCAGCGTGCCGTCGAGAACTTCCCTATATCGGGCACCACTCTTGAGCGTGCCCACATTGCTGCCCTGGCTCAAATCAAAAAAGCCGCAGCCCAGGCGAATGCCAAGCTTGGTGTTCTAGATGGCGAGATTGCCAAGGCGATTGCCGCAGCAGCCGACGAAGTTATCCAGGGAAAGCACGACGCCGAATTCCCAGTGGATATTTTTCAGACCGGTTCGGGAACTTCATCAAACATGAATATGAACGAGGTCCTTGCAACCTTGGCAACCAAAGGCCTTGGAAAAGACGTTCACCCTAATGACCACGTAAACGCATCACAGTCATCAAACGACGTTTTCCCTACCTCCGTTCACGTTGCCGTGACGGCAGCGCTGATTAACGACTTACTGCCATCACTTGACTACCTAGCCAAAGCGCTTGAAGAAAAGCGGGAGCTTTGGAAGAGCGTGGTTAAGGCTGGCCGCACTCACCTGATGGACGCTACTCCGGTAACACTGGGGCAGGAATTCGGCGGCTACGCGGCACAGATTCGCTATGCGATTGAGCGAGTTCAATCAACCATTGGCCGCACAGCTGAGGTTCCGCTTGGTGGCACCGCGGTTGGCACCGGAATCAATACCCCAAAGGGATTCCCGCAAGAAGTAATTCGTCTGCTTGCAGATGAAACCAAGTTGCCGATCACCGAAGCTCGCGACCACTTTGAAGCGCAGGGAGCTCGCGACGGCCTAGTCGAGGCATCGGGAGCTTTACGTGTGCTTGCTGTCTCACTAACCAAGATCAACAATGACCTGCGCTGGATGGGTTCAGGCCCAAACGCTGGACTTGGCGAACTGAGCATTCCTGACCTGCAGCCAGGCTCCTCAATCATGCCGGGCAAGGTAAATCCGGTAATTCCTGAAGCGGTGATGATGGTCTGCGCTCGAGTTATTGGAAATGACGCAACGGTGGCATGGGCCGGGGCAACCGGAAACTTTGAGCTCAACGTAGCAATTCCAGTGATGGGCAACGCTTTACTGGAATCAATCCGTTTGCTCTCAAACTCACTTCGCCTTCTTGCCGACAAGACCATCAAGGGACTAGAGGCAAATGAGGAGCGCGCACGTGCCCTTGCCGAATCAAGTCCGTCAATTGTTACTCCGCTAAATAAGTACATCGGTTATGAAGCCGCGGCCAAGATTGCAAAGCACTCGGTGGCCAAGAGCATCACCGTTAGAGAAGCAACCATCGAGCTTGGCTATGTGGATGGCGAGAAGCTAACCATGGAGCAACTTGACAAAGCGCTAGACGTGCTTTCGATGACCAGCCCTGGTTTGTAATTCGAAGCACACTACTTTGACCCAAATAATTTGGGATTGAAATGTCAAAACTAATAACTGCAAAGATTGGCGGGCGCTGGAGAGAGGTTCCTCTCTGGACGACCCGCCTTTCTTTTGAGGTTAGGCCAGTGCCAGGTTTTCAGAACGAAGCTTGGCCGCTCTGGAAGCCCACTCTGCTGCTGCTCGAGCAGGTGTTGGCCGATAAAAAGTGGAAATTGAATTGGGTTCGCATTCACTCACACCTGGGCGTTAGCCGCTCCCCAAGGCATTCAATGGCCTGGGTCGATAAAGACACCGACACCATGATGCTTTGTCATTTTGATAAAGACACAATGTTGCATGAGATTGCCCACCTTCCCAAGGATGACGCACATTCCGACGCGTGGGCAAAGCGCCTCTGGGAATTACAAGAAACTTACCTAAATAAAAAAGATGCCCAGGCCGCGCACCTTGAATTAACGCGGTACCTTTCCGGCCGAAGACTCTACATAAAGAAGTTTGGTGAGAAGCCACCAAGATACGTGGACCAAATCAGCATTTGGGTCAGTACAAAACCAACTAGCAAATAGGGGCCGAGGGCAATGCTGCTTTTGAAACTTGACCTGCCAAGCCCAATCAAAACCAAAACCACCAAACTAGCGATGATGAATGCCAAGGCAACCGCAAGTAGTGGCCCCATAAAACTGAACCAGCCCATCGCTAGCGCAATCGCGCTGATTAGTTTTACATCACCCATGCCGAGCGAGGCCCAACGATTTGCAGCCAAACCAATAACGAATGCGGTTGCGCCGGCCACTGCGGCCACGGCCAGGTTCAACCACTGATCGCTAAGTGCAGAGCCGGCAAGTTGCCCAACTATCGAAATTGGAAATGCCGGCAGCACCAAGCGATTGGGTAATCGGTGTTCGGCGATGTCGATTCGCGATAAAGGCCAGGCAACTGCAACTAGGTAAATCGACCCCAGCGAAGCTAGTGCCAACGACAGCAAGGATTCGGAATTCATAGCCCAAGGCTAGAAAAAAGCTCAATCCCCTATCGGTGTTATCAACAGAGGTTGATTGTTATTCGGCGTCGCCGACTCGCTCCCACATTTTTGCGAGAATCCACCACTGGCCATCAATAAATACAATGTTCAAATAGTCCTGCATGACCCCGCCGAACATTTCCAGTTGAACCTTAACCAACGCAAGAGTAGGCGACACCTGATCAAACAGCAAAACTTTGTCTCGACGAGCATTTCCAAGACTTGCAGGTGACTCACGATTAGCCACTACTTCACGGTAAACCTCGTACGGCCTAAGGCTTAACTCGCCGGTTTGTGTTGAGTAGAGGGAACAATTTTTGTGAAACACTTTGTCAAAGACAGCCATGTCTTGATGGTGCATGACGTCGAAATAATCTGTCAGCAGCTTATGGATTGCTGGATCTGCCTGTTCAAAATTCATGACAACATGCTATACCCGCGGCCGCAGGAATGACTAGTTGTCGAGCAGATCAGTAACCAGTGCCGCAATTGCCGAGCGTTCTGAGCGCTGCAGGGTTATGTGGGCAAAAAGTTCGTGGTTCTTTAGCGATTCAATTACCGCCGCAACACCGTCGTGACGGCCAACTCTTAGGTTGTCACGCTGGGCTACATCGTGAGTTAGCACCACCTTGGCATTTTGACCAATTCTAGAAAGCACGGTCAACAGGGTGTTGCGCTCAAGCGACTGCGCTTCATCAACGATGACAAAGGCATCGTGCAGCGAACGGCCGCGTATGTGAGTCAGCGGCAAAATCTCTAGCAGGCCGCGGTCAACGATGTGGTCGATTACTTCTTTTGAAACCAAGGGGCCCAGGGTGTCAAAAATTGCCTGGCCCCATGGGTTCATTTTTTCACTCTCGCTTCCGGGTAGGTAGCCGAGCTCTTGCCCACCCACGGCAAAGATTGGACGGAACACAATAATCTTTTTGTGCTGACGACGCTCTAGCACCGCCTCAAGTGCCGCAAGCAGGGCCATTGCAGACTTACCGGTTCCGGCACGGCCGCCAAGTGAAACGATTCCGATCTCAGGATCTAGCAAAACATCGATAGCCAAGCGCTGTTCGGCTGAGCGCCCGTGCACGCCAAAGACATCGCGATCGCCGCGAACCAACTTGACCTTGCCGCCCTTTTCAACACGGCCAAGTGCGTGACCGCGCTCGGAACTAATCACCAGACCGGTGTTGATTGGCATCGCCGCAACATCTTTGTGCTTGATTAACTCAGTGTCGTATAGATCAGACATCTCATCGGCCGAAAGCGCCAGCTCGGCGATTCCGGTCCAACCTGAATCAACGGCATTGTCGTTGCGATACTCGTCTGCGGCCATACCAAGCGCTGACGCCTTGACGCGCAGCGGAAGGTCCTTGGTGACCAGGGTCACGTCGCGTCCCTCGCTAGCCAGGTTGAAGGCAACGGCAAGAATTCGACTGTCGTTGTCGCCCAATTGAAAACCCTTTGGCAGCGTGGTCTGGTCAATGTGGTTTAGCTCGACACGCAGCAGACCGCCATCGCCAACTTCCATTGGAAAATCAAGCCGCTCGTGTTCGATTCTTAGGTCATCCAGGTGACGAAGCGCCTGACGAGCGTAGTAGCCAATCTCTGGGTCGTGGCGCTTTTTTTCAAGCTCATTGATCACGATGATTGGAATAACAACTTCTTGTTCCTTGAACTTGAAGATTGCACGTGGATCTGAAAGCAACACCGATGTGTCGAGGACATACGTCTTGGTGCCAATTGAAGCCCTGGGTGGTTTTTTTGCCGAAGTCTTTGCGGTTGAAACTGACGCAGTAGTTGTTGACTTAGGCACCTAGGCTCCTTTGTTTCAGCTTGAGCCAAAACTACGCCTGCTAAATCTCAACTTGAGGGTAAGACACGCCCGAATTCGTGTTCGTTATCTGTTGTTAACTTTTGTGCCCCGGGCGCCCGCACAGCTGCGCCCTCAATCCCCAGCAAGTTTGCGAAGCTAGGCGCCAAACCGGCGGTGCCTTGATTCGAAGGCACGAATGGCTCGCAAAAAATCAACCTTGCGAAAGTCCGGCCAGAGCGCTTCCTCAAAGTAGAGCTCGGAGTTTGAGCTTTGCCAAAGCAGAAATCCCGAAAGCCGCTGCTCACCCGAGGTTCGAATAATTAGATCTGGATCAGGCTGGCCCCCGGTGTAAAGGTGCTCGGTAATTAGATCAGGGTCCAGCAGCTCGGCAAGCTGTTCGATAGTGGTGCCCTCATCGGAGTGTTTCTTCAAGATGGAGCGCATGGCATCGGCAATTTCTTTGCGACCGCCGTAGCCAACAGCCAAATTGACCTCCGGCTTATTTAATTTTGCAGTGGCGGTCTCGGCGCTTTCTAATTCGGCCAACAATTCACCGGGTAGTGAGGCCCTGTCGCCGACTAGGCGAATCTTCCAACGCTTGCGCTTAGCCATCTCGGTCGCGACGGAGCCAATAATTTTTAGCAAGTCAGCGAGCTCTTTGGACTCTCGCTTAGCGAGGTTGTCGGTGGAGAGCATGTAGAGGGTTACAACCTTGATGCCGATTTCATCGCACCAACCAAGGAAATCAAAAATCTTGTTTGCGCCGGCAGCATGGCCGTGGGCGGCATTTGCGCCCGGGCGACGTTCCGCCCAGCGGCGATTTCCATCCAACATCACCGCAACGTGCTTGGGCAGGTCCGATGGGGCTAGCCCGCGCTCAAGGGAGCGCTCGTAGATTCGGTAAATCAGGTTTCGCACAGGGTAAGGCTACTTCAGGATGGGCAATAGAGTTGCCTTGTGAGCATGCCAATCAGTGAAGGGTTCCGCGAAACCCCACCAGAAGTGAAACCAACCTGGCGCGGCTGGATTCACACCGGTGTACTGCCTCTAGTGATTGCCGGAGGCATAGTTTTGGTGGTCCTGGCTAATGGCATTCCAGCCAAAATTGCAACGGCCGTTTTCTTCGCAAGTTCGCTTTTACTCTTCGGTAATTCGGCTCTGTACCATCGATTCAATTGGAGCCCCAAAGTAAAGGTGACGCTCAAGCGAATCGATCACGCAAATATTTTCTTGCTGATCGCCGGCAGCTACACCCCCATCACCTGGCTTGCTCTGCCTCAAGAAAAAGCAATCCTGCTGATGTCAATCATTTGGGGTTCGGCAATTCTTGGAATATGCTTCAGAGTTTTTTGGCTAGATGCACCACGCTGGCTCTACGTTGCAATCTACATCGCGATGGGTTGGGGAGCCTTCGTCTACGTGGTTGATTTCATGAACGCCAACGCACCAATGATGATTTTGATTTTGGTCGGCGGACTTTGCTACACACTTGGCGCGGTGGTTTACGCACTAAAGAAACCAAATCCCATTCCGGGAGTGTTTGGCTTTCACGAGATTTTCCACTCGTTCACGGTTTTGGCATTCATGTGCCACTGGACCGCTGCGCTACTTATTGCTCTCAGTCCCGCTGCCGGCAGCTTCGGCGTCTAACTTGGCTTGAATCTCTGCCCTATAACGAACTCGGCGAACTCGGCGAACTAGATCAAAGATCAGAAATACGGCGCCCGCAGCCATGCCGAAGGTGGCAATAAAGCCGATGGTGCCCGGGCTGTAAAAGGTGTTTGCCGGGTCTACGGATGGCGATGGAGTTGGAGTGGCGGCCAGCAGTGCTGAAATCAAAGTTTGCATGAGTTAAGTATGTAGCCTTAAAGGTAATGACATCTGAATCTGAACTTTTGGCCGCCCGCTACGGCAAAACCCCAAGCGGTGGCAAAGCTAGCCGTAATCGAATCATCGCGCTTGCGGTGACTTTGATCACACTGTTCCTGGCTTGGGCAATCTGGGTGACCATTGACGGCAGCACGGCCGTGAAGTCTCAGGTGATTGGCTACGAGGTTATCGACGCCGGGCAAACATCGGTGCGCTACAGCGTGGAAAGCCCCTCTGGGCCCGCTATATGCGCTATTCAGGCGCTAAATCAGGGCTATGCCGTTGTGGGCTACAAAGAGGTCGAGGTGACTGCATCGGGTGAATTCGAAACCTTCGTGAATACGACCGAACTGGGCGTTACCGGGCTCGTCGACAAGTGCTGGCTCAAATAAACTAGAGGGATTATGTCTGAAACCCCAGAAGCTACCTGGCTCACCCAAGAGGCCTACGACCGACTCGCAAGCGAGCTGGAGTACCTATTGACTGTTGCCCGCCAAGATATTGCCAAGAAGATTCAAGAGGCTCGCGAAGAGGGCGACCTCAAGGAAAACGGCGGCTACCATGCGGCTAAAGAAGAGCAGGGCAAAATCGAAGCTCGCGCGGCCAGACTCGAAAACATTTTGGCCAACGCGGTGGTTGGCGAAGCCCGCGAGTCAAATGGCGTGGTTGAGCAAGGCACTGTAATCAAACTGACCATGAACGGCAGCGAGATGGAGTTTCTGCTCGGCAGCGCAGAAATCGCCGAAGGTAGCGACATTGAGGTTTACAGCCCGGACTCCCCAATTGGAACCGCAATCATGGGCTCCAAGGTGGGTGACACCGTTTCATTCTTTGCGCCAAACGGTAAAGAGCGCGAAATCAAAATTTTGGAAGTGAAAAACTTCTTAGGTTAGAGAAAATCCCCCGGATATAATCCGGGGGATTTTAAATTTCTTTATTCTTCGTCAATTCGAGCTTTGAGGCCGGCATCCTGCAGAGCCTTCAGCACTCGCTGGCGGTGGTCGTGACCCGTGGTCTCGACAGACATCTTTAGCTCTACCTCAGAAATTTCAAGTCCCTTGCCGTGACGCGTGTGCAGTACTTCAACCACGTTTCCATGCGCAGAAGCAATCGCCTCGGCAGTCTTCACCAACATACCCGGACGATCCGGAAGCATCACCGAAATAGACGTGTAGCGCTCTGCTGCGGCTAGTCCGTGACCAACCACCTTTTGCAACAGCAACGGGTCGATGTTTCCACCAGAGAGAATCACAACTGTTTTGCCCTTTAGTTTCACAGCGCCTGACATTATTGCGGCGACACCAACTGCTCCGGCTGGTTCAACGACCATCTTTGAGCGCTCAAGCAAAACAACTATTGCCTTTGCAATTTCGTCGTCGCTTACGGTGACAACTTTGTCAATGTTTTTCTTGATCAGCTGAAAAGGAATCGCACCCGGCTTGCTGACGGCTATGCCATCGGCGATTGTTCTAGTGATTTGCTGCTCAATTGGGCGACCAAGTTTTAGCGATTGAACGTATGGTGAAGCATTCTTGGCCTGAACGCCAATGATTTTGATTTTGCGTCCGCGAGCGGCCGCCTTCAGCTTGGCCGAGGTTGCAACACCAGCGGCCAATCCACCACCACCGATAGCCACGATGATGTTATCGACGTCAGCTAGCTCTTCCATGATTTCTAGGCCAACTGTGCCTTGTCCGGCAATCACATCAAGGTGGTCAAACGGCGGAATAAAGATTGCGCCTTTTTTAGCCGAGTAATCCTGCGCCGCCTTGAGCGTCTCGCCGAATACGGCTCCGGTAAGTACCACTTCAGCACCGTAGTTTTCGGTGGCCTGAAGCTTGGGCAGCGATGCTCCGATTGGCATGAAAATTGTTGCCTTGATACCTAGCTTGCGAGCCGCCAGGGCAACGCCCTGAGCGTGATTACCCGCACTGGCAGCAACAACACCTTTTTTTCGCTCGGCAGCGGAGAGTTTGCTCATGCGGTTGTAGGCACCGCGAAGTTTGTAGGCCCCGGTTCGCTGCAGGTTTTCACACTTCAGGAAAACCTCTGTCCCGGTGAACTTGCTTAGAAAATTGCTCTTCAAAATTGGGGTCTTGATGGCAACCTTCATCACGTTCTCGTGAGCGAGCTCAAACTCGGCAAGAGTCGGCTGGGTAACTTTGGTTGACATTGGGACCTCACTAAAAATCTGGGCTTCTAGTAAGTCTAGTTTGCTAAGTGCTGCCCCAATTAGAACCTGAGTTAACTAAAACTTGCTGCCGATTGCACGCAACCTGGCGATTCGCTCTGGAATCGGTGGGTGGGTAGAGAACAGGCGTTCGGTTAGGCCCGGCTTTACCGGATCGTTGATGTACATGTGGGCCATTGATGAGCTAGCGCGTCGCAACGGACGGCCGTACTGCCCCAACTTCTGCAGTGCACTTGCCAAACCCTCTGGGTACCTGGTTGTGTGCGCACCGGTGGCATCGGCAAGGTATTCGCGCTGACGGGAAACTGCAGCGGCAACAATTGGGCCAATCAGCCAAGCGATGATTGAGGCAACCACGCCGATCAGGATTAGTGCCACGCCTAGGCCATTGTCATTTGAATCGCGACGGCCTCCACCAGAGAAAAACGCCATGCGAATAGCAAAGTCAGCCAAGATTCCAACTGCACTGACTAAACCAAAGACAATCGTGGATACCCGGATGTCGTAATTTTTGACGTGACCTAACTCGTGGGCCATCACGCCCTCGAGCTCTTTGTCATCCATGATTGCCAACAAACCGGTGGTTGCGGCTACCACCGCGTGCTTGGGGTCTCGACCAGTTGCGAATGCATTTGGGGCTTCATCGGTGATGATGTAGACCTTTGGCATTGGCATACCCTCTGTGATTGCAAGGTTTTCGACGATGCGCCACAGACGAGGGTTATCGGCTTTTGTGATTGGCACTGCCCCACTCATAGCGATTGCCAAAGAGCTTGCAACGAAATACTGAAACAAGGCATAGGCAATAACGAAACCAATAATCATGAATGCGCTTGAGCCATCACCACTTGCCTGACCCCACCAGTAGGCAAGGCCGCCAAGCAAGGCAACGAAGCCAAACACGATAAAGAAAGTGTTGCGCTTGTTCGCAGCTATAGCTGAATACATGTGCCCCTAGAAATTTGTGCCGATAGAGGAATTTAGAACTTTACGTTTGGCGCGTCGGCGATTGCAGCCGGGTCGCTTACCTCAAAGAATTCGCGCTCTTTGAAGCCAAGGCTACGAACGAACAAAGTCTGAGGGAACTGTTTAATTTTTGTGTTCAGTTCACGAACGCCACCGTTGTAGAAACGGCGGGCCGCCATAATCTTGTCCTCTGTATCTGAGAGTTCCTGCTGAAGGCTAAGAAAATTTTGGTTTGCCTGAAGCTGAGGGTAAGCCTCGGCTACGGCAAAAAGGCTTTTCATCGCAGCGCCAAATGAATCTTCGGCAGCGGCAGCTTGGCCCGGGTGCTCAAGCACCTGCGGCGATACGGTTGCCGCGCGCGCCTTCGTGACGTTGTCAAAGACTTCTTTTTCGTGGCTTGCGTATCCCTTTACGGTCTCGATCAGGTTTGGAATCAGATCCGCACGGCGCTTGAGTTGCACGGTGATGTCACTCCAGGCTTCATCTACACGAACGTTCAATGTGACGAGGCCGTTGTAGGTTGCCCAAAGGAAGATACCGATAAGTACGACTGCGCCGATTACGACGATGAGAGTTATGTCCATGGGTAAATGTTAAGCCCCGATGGCTGGGAGTTTGCTGTGGGACTCAAGTCATTCAACGAACCCCGGCACAAATAAAAAACCTCCCATTCGGGAGGTTTTTTATTTGTGCCCCTGGTGGGACTCGAACCCACACTGTAGCGATTTTAAGTCGCCTTTCTCTGCCATTGGAATACAGGGGCTTGGCACAAAGAAAAAGCGCCCAGTTACCTAGGCGCCTTTTCCAAGTTTTGCGATTAAGCCTTTGGACGTGACGCGAAGGTCGCGAAAGCTAATCGAGGTTCCTTGGTTGCAGAAATAGCAACGATGTCACGACGCAGCAAGAAGTTCCAGACCCAGCCAGAAACCACGCGAATCTTGCGCTCCCACATAGGCATCGCAAGGCCGTGGTAACCACGGTGCATGAACCATGCGATTACACCCTTGATTGCAAGCTTCTTGTACTGGTAAACACCAACACCAATACCAAGACCGGCCACAGCACCAAGGTTCTTGTGTAGGTACTCTTCGATGGTCTGATTGCGAAGTGTGGCGACAATGTTTTTCGCTAGCAACTTAGCCTGGCGAACCGCGTGCTGCGCATTTGGCACACAGAAGCCACCAACGCCACCACCTGAAAGATCAGGCACTGCGGAAACGTCTCCGGCGGTCCAAGCGTCAACGATTACCTTCTCGCCTTCAACAACCTGAAGAGTTGCCTTTGCCGTAATGCGGCCGCGCTCGTCTAGCGGTAGATCGGTGTTGCGCACGAATGGGTGCGCCATAACACCTGCGGTCCAGACGATTACGTCTGACTCAAAGCTTTCCCCGGTAGAAAGTTCGATCTTGCCGTTTTCAGCAGACTGCAACTGAGTGTTTAGGTGAATCTTTGCGCCGCGCTTGTCAAGGTTTGCAATTACCCACTCGCTGGTGTCTTGCGCAACCTCAGGCATGATGCGACCCATGGCTTCAATCAGGTGGAAGTGGGTGTCGGCAAATGAAATGGTTGGGTAGTAACGCAACAGGTAGCTGACCAGCGAACGCATTTCAGCAAAAGTTTCAATTCCGGCAAAACCACCACCAACAACAACGAAAGTCAAAAGACGATCGCGTGCTGCACCTGCAGGCAAGTTTGCCGCCTTGTCTAGGTTGGTCATGATTCGGTTGCGAATTTCAACTGCTTCCTCAATTGTTTTCAAACCAATTGCGTGGTCGGCAACACCTGGAATTGGGAAGGTGCGTGAAACCGCTCCGGCAGTAACCACAATCTGGTCATACTGCATCTTGTAAGGAGCAAGGCCGGCGACCTCAATGGTTGCAGTCTTGGTCTTGTGATCAACGTTGGTGACCTTGCCTGAGACGATGTTTGTTTTACGCAGGTGACGACGGTGAGAGGTAACTACGTGACGTGCCTCGATTGAGCCAGCAACCACCTCAGGTAGGAACGGCTGGTAGGTCAAGTAAGGAAGTGGATCAACGAGGGTGACCTCGGCCTCCCCCTGCTTCAGGTGCTTCTCTAGCTTGAAGGCTGTGTAGAAACCGGCGTAACCGCCACCGACGATAAGAATTTTGGGCGCGTTGGCACCAGAGTTGATTGCAGACATTGTTCCATTTTAGGCCCAAGCACCGCCTTATTTGCGCCTGCGCAGTGCACGGGCTACCGAGCGAACTACCAATATTCCAAAAATCACGTAAACACCGATGGGCACGATCTGGGTGGTATCAAAGCCCTCAGAATCCTTTACCTGACTCTGGGTAATCGGAGCAGAAATCTGACCTATTTCTGAGGGATCATCGGTGTTGGTGGCTGAATCGGCACCCGCGTCGCTCTTGCGGTAGAGCCTGATCCAGTCCGCCAGCGAACCAAGCGGGTTCTCCTGCACCGGCCGGACTTCAGCGGTCAAGGCCTTCACCGGATCAATCAGCCCAAAGCCATAAACCGGCGAGAAGTCCTCTGCGGTCTGCGGGGTGGCGGTCTGAATTATGCGATTGATGACGTTACTTGCATCGAGGTTTGGAAACTGGGACCTGACCAAAGCAACCAGACCGGAAACAATTGGCGCGGCTCCGCTGGTGCCACTCCAAATTTTGTAGTCGGCCCCGGGGTAGGCACTCACCAAATCGGTTGCCGGTGCCGAAACGGCTATGGTGAGCCCGTTGGTTGAAGCCTGGTTGCTTGCCTTGGCATTTCTATCGACACCGGCCACTACCAAAACTCCGGGGATGGTTGCCGGTGCCCCAACCTGGTCCGTTCCACTTGCCCGGTTGCCGGCGGCCGCGACCACCACCACATCATGTTCAAAGGCATATAGGAAAGCTTCATCCCAAGATTGCGGCCAATCAGAGCTGTTTCTGGTGAGCGAGAGATTAATTACCTGAGCACCGTTATCCACGGCCCAGCGAATTCCCTTGGCGACTTGGTCATCGGTGTTCAAATTTGCTTCACCAAAAGCCATTGAGACACTGAGGAGTTCAGCCTGGGGTGCCGTGCCAACTACCCCGTTGTTTGAGTTTGAACTTGACGCTGAGCCGTGTCCCCTACCTGCCAGCAGGCTTGCCACCATGGTTCCGTGGTAGCTGATGTCACCGATGGGTTGAGTGCCGTTTTGATTGCCTAGGCCCGAGACATCTGTTCCGCCCGCGACCGCGCCAACTAGGTCTGGGTGGGTTGCATCGATTCCGGTATCAATCACGGCAACGCGCACGCCCACCCCCTTGGTGATTTTCCACGCGTTGTTGAATCCGTAGTCCTTGATCCAATATTCACGATCGCGGATCGCGTCAGCCGAGACTGGCTGGGTAAAAACAAAAACACTGACCAAAGTCAGTGAGGCAGCTAGTAACTTTCGCAGGCGCACTTATTTGGACTCCAGCTGCAGGCCTCGAGAGCAAGATCACCGATTGGATTAACACCCGGTCCCGCGGCAAGCGCGTGACCGATGAGTGCGTGCAGACACTTTACCCTGGTTGGCATTCCACCTGCAGAGATGCCGGCAATCTCTGGAACTTCTAAGCCCAGTTCATGCGCTGTCTTGTCGCGATCAGCTATGAAAGCCTCGTGCGCTGCTTGATAGGCAGCGGCCAATTCTGGTTCATCGGCCAGACGCTGTTGCAATTCGGCCATCAGGCCGCTGGCTTCGAGTGTTGAGACTGCGCTGGTGGCACCGCGGTGGGTCAGGTAATAGGTGGTTGGAAACGGGGTGCCGTCGGCAAGCCTTGGCGCGGTGTGAACCACGGTTGGTTTTCCACAGATGCAGCGCGCAGCAATCGCCACGATATCGCGCGCCTCGCGGCCAAGCTGCCTAGAAACCTCTGCGATATCTTCATCGGTTGCGGGCGTCAGCGGCATTATTGCGGATCCTTTTTTATTTGATCGGTTGATTCTGTTTTTGAATCCACCGGCTGCTCAATTCCCGCGCGAATAACAGTTTCGAGCACCGCATCGACCCAGTTGTTTTTGGTCTGGTAAATGTTGCTAGAAATTTGGGCATTGTTTTTTTCGGCCAGCATCTTGGCACCAACAGTTCCTGAAGTGTCAGAAGTATTGACCCCGTTGGCATCCATCACCAAATAGGAAACCTCACCCGGCATCACGTAGTAAAGCCGGTCACGGGCCTGAGCGCGAATGTACGCCGGGTCTTCCCAGCGCTTTCGCTCAACTTGCATTTCGGCTACTTCTTTTTTTGCCTCTTCAAGCGCGGCCTGAGCCTCAAAAATTGCTTGACGCTGCATGAACCAAGTTTGAACTCTTGGAGCAAGTGTGACCACGCCAAGCACAATCATGGCAAGCAACGCAAGGCTGGAGAGATTTAAACGAGAAACCCGCAAAGCGGCCTTTGATTGCGAAGGCGCAACTTTGCGGGGTGTTCTCATGCTTTAAGTATTACGCCTTGAAGCGAGGGAACGCTGAACGACCAGCGTAGAACGCTGCATCGCTAAGTTCTTCTTCAATGCGTAGCAATTGGTTGTACTTTGCAACACGCTCGGAACGAGCAGGTGCACCGGTCTTGATCTGGCCCGCGTTGGTAGCAACGGCTAGGTCGGCGATGAAGGTGTCTTCTGTCTCGCCAGAGCGGTGAGAGATGATTGCCTTCATTCCGTGGCGCTGTGCAAGAGAAACTGCGTCTAGGGTCTCAGTCAAGGTTCCGATCTGGTTCACCTTCACAAGAATCGCGTTGCCGGCGGCCTCGTCGATACCCTTCTGCAAACGAGTTGGGTTAGTCACGTAAAGGTCGTCACCAACAAGCTGAACTTTTGAGCCAAGCTCGGCAGTCATCTTGGTCCATGAAGCCCAGTCGTCTTCTGAAAGCGGGTCTTCGATTGAGACAAGTGGGAAGCGAGAAACTAGATCTGCGTAGTACGCAATCATTTCGTCTCCGGTGCGCTCCTGGCCCTCGAAGGTGTACTTCTTGGTTTCTTCTGAGTAGAACTCAGTGGCTGCAACATCAAGTGCCAGTGCGATATCGGTGCCTAGCTTGTAACCAGCCTTGGCAATCGCCTCAGCGATAAGTTCCAGCGCGGCCGCGTTAGTTGGAAGTTCCGGCGCAAAACCACCCTCGTCACCAAGACCGGTTGACAGGCCCTTGCTGTGAAGCAGGCTCTTAAGTGCGTGGTAAACCTCAACGCCCCATCGGATTGCCTCGCTGAATGACTCGGCACCAAGTGGAACGATCATGAATTCCTGAATGTCAACGCCGGTGTCTGCGTGTGCACCACCGTTGATGATATTCATCAGTGGCACCGGAAGTGTGTAGGCGTTTGGCCCGCCAAGGTATCGGTAAAGCGGCTGGCCGGTAGCTTCTGCAGCGGCACGGGCGTTGGCCAGTGAAACGCCAAGAATTGCGTTGGCGCCCAACTTCTCTTTGGTGGCGGTGCCATCAAGTGAAATAAGTGCTGCATCAACTAGGCGCTGATCTAGCGCGTCAAAACCAACAAGCGCTTCGTCGACGGTTTCAACAACGGCCTTAACCGCGTTCTGAACACCCTTACCTAGGTAGCGTGACTTGTCGGCATCGCGGCTTTCGTGTGCTTCGAATGCACCGGTTGATGCACCCGATGGAACTGCTGCACGACCAAAGCTGTCGTCTTCTAGCAAGACCTCAACCTCGATGGTTGGGTTTCCGCGTGAGTCAAGAATCTCTCTGGCGCCGATTGCTTCAATGATTGACAAGGTGTCTCCTTATTTGGGCTCTAAAAAACGCGCCAAAACGACGCGAAAAAACGTCGTTGTAATAGGTCCTAGTTTAGGCGATTGGCTTGATGTCGAGGCTCTCGAAGCTGTTCGAGTTGGCGCCAACGGCTGCAAAGTGGGTAAATCCCTGCTCGGCAAGGCTATCCAGCAGCAGGTTCAGCTTCTTTGGGCGCTGCTCTAGGCGCACACTGTAGCCCCGTTCAAACAGGTCTTTTTGCCGAGCCAAAGCAACACCGATAGTCCCGGCGCTGGTGTCATCGAGCACTAGCACTAGGCGCTTCGGCTGAGCATCGGCCAAGGTGTTAGGCACAAGGTCAACTGCCCTCTCAAAGCCAATGGAAATTCCAACCGCAGGAACCTCTTCGCCGGTCCAGCGCCCGATCATTCCGTCGTAGCGACCGCCGCCACCGATTGACGAACCGGACTCAGGGTGTTCGATTTCAAAAATAGTTCCGGTGTAGTAGCCCATGCCGCGGACCAGAGTTGGATCAAAACGCAAACGGCCCTTGCCGAAGCGTGATTCAATCGCGGTGAAAATATCTTGCAACTCGGCCGGAGTTGTAATTACCGACTGCAGCGATGCAAGCCAACCGGTTGCGGTTTCGGCTACTTTGGCTCCAAACTTCTCGCCAAGCTCCTTCACCACTCCCTCGGCAAAAATTTTGTCGAGCTTGTCGATGATGATCATCGCGGCCGGTTTTCCATCCTCCGGAATTCCAAGACCGTCCAGCAGCTTGGCTAGCAACACACGGTGGTTCACGCGAATAGTTGCATCAGTGAGTTGGATGGCTTCCAATGCTTCAAGAGATGAAACCAAAAGATCTATTTCGGCAAGGGGTGAAGCATCACCAATGATGTCAATGTCACACTGAACGAATTGGCGGTAGCGACCCTTCTGCGGACGCTCGGCTCTCCAAACCGGACCGGTTTGAATTGCCTTGAAAACCTTTGGCAACTTTGAGCGGTTGGTTGCGTAGTAGCGAGTCAAAGGAACGGTTAGGTCATAGCGCAAACCTAGGTCGGCCAAGTTGTCGCCATCGGTGTTGGCTGCCAAAGAACGTTCAAGTTCTTCGCCGCGCTTCATAACGCGGAAAGCAAGTTTTTCGTTGTCGCCACCCTGGCCAGAGGTCAAACGCTCAAGATCCTCTAACGCAGGAGTTTCAATTTCTTGAAAGCCATGTGCCACGTAGGTTGACCTAATTTTGCTGAGCACGAAGTCGCGCTTTAGTTTTTCTGCGGGTAGAAAATCGCGCATGCCACGGGGTGGGTGCACGTCTTTAGCCATGGCCCAAGTTTAGCGTCAGGCAGACTATTCGGCCGGAAGCGCGATCACACCTGCGTCGTTGGCATCATCGAGTTCAAATTCACGAATCTCAACTTCAAGTTCGCGAACCGCTCCGCGCAGTGCACCCTCGGCATCGATTCCAGCAGCGCGAGCTGACGAAACCATGGCAAGCAAGATTGCACCAAGTTCTGCCTCACTGGTCACGCTGAACGGGCCCGGGGCGTTGGCATCAAGCAAATTCAGTTTCTCTGCCTTGCCGATTACCTTGTCAGCCAGCGCCAAAGCCGGCAGGTGCTTTGGAATTCCATCCAACACCGATGAACGTTCTGGCTTTTCACGCTTCTTGTGGTCGTCCCAGTTGACCATCACGTCGTCACCGGTCTCAGCCTTGTACTTCTCTAGTTCTTCTTCGTTGCCAAATACGTGCGGGTGACGGCCAACCATTTTCTTGATGGACAGTTCGGCTACATCTTGAATATCAAATTTTTCTCCCAGCGAACCGTGTTCGGCAAGGTCACTGTGGAAGACCACGTGATACAAAACATCACCCAGCTCTTCAAGGACTTCGTCGCGATTACCAGACTCGATGGCATCTACTAATTCGTAAACCTCTTCAATCAGGTACTTGACCAGCGACTGGTGGGTTTGTTCGGCATCCCAAGGGCAGCCACCTGGGCCGCGGAGTTTTGCCGCAACGGCAATTAGTTCATCAAGCTTGGTCATTTGCACTACTTTCGGTGTTTGAAAAAACCTTAGCCAATAAGGCCCAAGCCCATTGGATGATGGCTGTGTCGCGCAGCGGTTCAAAATTTTCGTCACGTGGTGCGTTGATCAGCAGTGTTTGCGCGGTCTGCAAATACTTGGTACCTGGGTAAAGGCTGGCGATGCGCACCTGCTCGGACTCAGTGAGTTCAACCGGTTGAAGCTTTGCCTGCAGGCCAAGCACATTGAAGTCTTTGAGGCCAAGACGATTTGCCTGCTGGCGAAGTTCGGTCACGGCAATCAAATTCTTTACCGGCTCGGGTGCAGCACCGTATCGGTCTTCTAACTCGGCAAGAATTGCATCAAGTTGCGCACGGGTTCCACGCTCTCCACTTGCGGCAGACAACTTGTGATAGGCCTCAAGGCGAAGCCGCTCACTATCAACGTAGGTTGACGGGATGTGCGCATCAACTGGAAGTTCCAGTTTGAGCTCCGCAGGCGACTCCTGTTTTTCGCCCTTGAACTCAGCAACCGCTTCGCCAATCATGCGCAGATACAGATCAAACCCAACGCCGGCTATGTGACCGGACTGTTCGCCGCCGAGCAAATTTCCGGCACCGCGAATTTCTAGATCTTTCAGCGCCACCTGCATGCCGGCACCAAGTTCATTATTTTGTGCGATTGTGGCAAGGCGATCGTGTGCCGTCTCAGTCAGCGGCTTGCTTGGGTCATAGAAGAAGTAGGCGTATGCGCGTTCGCGACTGCGCCCCACTCGCCCACGAATCTGGTGCAACTGGCTCAGGCCAAAATTTTCGGCACGGTCAACAATCAAGGTGTTGGCGTTTGGAATATCGATTCCGGTTTCGATAATTGTGGTTGAGATGAGCACATCAAACTTGCGCTCCCAAAAATCAACCACCACTTGCTCAAGAGCCCCCTCAGACATTTGCCCGTGTGCAACCGCGATGCGTGCCTCCGGCACAAGTTCAGCAAGTTGATTCGCAACTAGGCCAATTGTGCTTACCCGGTTGTGCACGAAAAACACCTGACCCTCGCGAATCAGTTCACGACGAATAGCCGCGGCAACCTGCTTTTCGCTGTAGCCGCCAATGTAGGTGAGTATTGGATGACGCTCCTCTGGTGGCGTGGCCAAGGTTGACATCTCTCGTATTCCGGTGATTGCCATCTCTAGCGTTCTCGGAATTGGTGTTGCCGACATAGACAGAATGTCAACGTTGGTTTTTAGTTCTTTAAGCTTCTCTTTGTGCTCAACACCAAAGCGCTGCTCCTCATCAATAATCACCAAACCAAGCTGGCGGAACTTAACGTTTTTTGAAAGCAAGCGATGTGTTCCAATCACCAAATCAACGCTGCCGTTTTCTAAGCCCTCCAGAGTTTCTTTGACTTCCTTGGCACTCTGGAAACGAGACAGCGAACGAACCACCACAGGGAATCCGGCGTAGCGGGCCTCAAAGGTATCGGTGTGCTGGCGAACCAAAAGCGTGGTTGGCACGAGCATGGCCACCTGCTTGCCGTCTTGAATTGCTTTGAATGCCGCGCGCACGGCTACCTCAGTCTTGCCGTATCCCACATCGCCCGCCAGCAAGCGATCCATTGGAATTTCTTTTTCCATGTCGCGCTTCACTTCGTCGATGGTGGTCAACTGGTCTGGAGTTTCGGCGAAGGCGAATGCTTCTTCAAGTTCATGTTGCCAAGGTGTGTCTGGACCAAAGGCGTGGCCGCGCGATTTCATGCGAGCCGAATACAACTTGACCAGGTCAATTGCGATCTTGCGGATTGCCTTACGAGCATTGCCCTTGACCTTGGCCCAGTCGCTGCCGCCCATCTTTGACAGCACAGGCGCTTCGCCGCCAACGTATCGGGTTAGCAAATCCAGTTGATCCGTGGGAACAAATAGCGTGTCGCCCGGATAGCCGCGTTTTGATGGCGCGTATTCAATCAGCAAATATTCGCGCTGGTGTTGCTGACGACCAACCCCACTGGTGCGCTCAACCAATTCAACAAAACGACCAATGCCGTGGGTCTCGTGTACGACGTAATCACCCTGCTTCAAGCTCAGCGGATCAACGGCCTGCCCACGCTTACTGGCCAGCTTGCGCACCTGAGGGCTTACATACACCGATGACTTGCCGTAAAACTCGGATTCAGTGATGACAATTACTTTGCTATCAGGCGCGGTGAATCCCTTTCTCAAGTTTCCCTGTGCTACCTGAGCATTGATACCAGCCGCGTTCAGCTGCTCGTTTAGGCGCTCGACGGTGCCGTGACCCTCTGCAACAACAATCACCTGCTGCCCTTGCTTAGCCTGATCTTCAAGCCATTCAATTGAAGTGGTGTCGAGGCCCTTGAAATTTGGAATTTCATAAAGTTTTAAATCAACCAAGGAATCATCATCGGCGCCGAATTGCGAAACGGTTATTAGTGCGCGACCGGCGAGGCCGTCTTTGAACTGCGACAGGTCAATAAATCCGCCGTCGCTCAAATCAAGTGGCGCCTGTGCTCCCTCAACTGCAGCATCCCAGGCAGCGTGCAAAAACTCCTCGTTCGTCTCAACCAGGTTGGCCGCACGAGCCGCAGATTTTTCAGGAGAAAGCAATACGGCAACCGCACCCTCAGGAAGGTAATCGGTGAAGGGAACCATGGCATCTACCAAAACGGGAGCCAGAGATTCCATGCCGTCTACCGGAATGCCCTCGGAAATCTTGGCCAACATGGTTGAGATGTTTGGAAATTCGTGCATCATTTCGCGCGCGCGACTGGCTACGTTTGGAGTGATGATAATTTCTCTGGCCGGATAAATTTCGATCGCGTCGATTTTTGAACCAGCCTCTTCGCCAGTTATTGTTCGCTGATCCGCCACGCTGAAGACTCTGATGTCATCTAACTCATCGCCAAAAAACTCAAGTCGCATTGCGTGCTCGGCCGTGGTTGGGAAGATGTCTAGGATCCCTCCACGCACCGCAAACTCGCCACGGCGAGTCACCATGTCGACGCGCTGGTAGGCCAGCTCAACCAACTTGAGCGACATTTCAAAAAGCAGGTAGTCCTTGCCGCGTTCAAGTTTTAGCGGCGGGTGATTAGCCAACCCAGCGACAACCGGCTGCAAAACCGCACGAACAGAGGCCAAGACGAACACCGAGTGATCAAGTTTTTTGTTCTGAACTAGAGTCGAAATTTCGTTTAGTCGGTGCAATACCCTTAGGCGCTTGCCCACAGTTTCAGGACTGGGGCTCAGACGTTCGTGCGGCAGGGTCTCCCACGATGGAAATTCAAGAATCTCTGCTTGAGGAGAAAGTGACCTTAGGGCAGCAGCCACATCTTCTGCTTCGCGCCCGGTGGCAACCACAACCAGTTGGACCTGGGCTAACTTTGCGTCGCCGCGAAATTGGTTAATTACCTCCAACACCGTGGAGTGCGCACCCTGGGGAGCGACCACGTCGACCCGAGGATTTCTTACCCTGGCCTGCAGGGCTGCGAAGGGGTATCCATCTGAAACGAGCGCGGCAAGGCGCGACAGGGCCTTGAGATTTTCTTCGCTCACAGGGGTAAGTCTAAGTTGCCATTACCAATAAGGAAACTCGCGGTCGCAACGAGTGGGTAAAGCTAAACCCTTGGGTTGATTTTGTTCTGAGCCTCTAACACTCCAGAACGCACAATTTCTTCAACCGCATCGGCGGCCAACTCCAGAGTGAGCGGCAAATACTTGCGCTCGGTTGAATTGAAATCTTTCAGAACAAAGTCTGCGGTATCCATGCGACCCGGTGGGCGTCCGATACCAATGCGAACTCTGGTGAAATCATTTGAGCCGCAGGCAGAAATTATGTCGCGCAGCCCGTTGTGGCCAGCGTGACCACCGCCCTGCTTAATTCGAATAGTTTCGGCATCGATATCTAATTCATCATGCAAGACAATCAAGTTTGAAAGTGGAAGATCGTAGAACTTGAGCAAGGACGAAACCGGCCCGCCACTGGTGTTCATATACGAACCAGGCTTAGCCAAGATTAGTTTTGCGCCGCCGTAACCTAGGCGTGCCTCTGCGACTGCCGCGTTTGATTTGTGACTCTTAAAAGTTGCGTTGTGACGGTCGGCTAAAACCGATAAGGCCATCTGGCCAACATTGTGCCGGTTAGCAGAATAGTCGGGCCCGGGGTTACCGAGCCCGACTACTAAGAATGCTGAAGATGACAGATTAGGCCTTTGCAGCCTCTGCTGCAGCCTCGGCAGGGGTTGCGTCAGCGTGACCCGCCTGAGTTAGAACAACCGATGCAATTAGCTCGTTGTCGGCAAATTCAAGCTTTGCACCTGCAGGAAGCTTGATGTCCCCTGCAACGATGTGGTGGCCAGCGCCGTTGTCCTTGGTTACAAAGATTTCAACAAACTCAGGAATGCTAGTTGCCGCTACTTCTAGCTTCACGGTCTTGTGCTCGATGTCCACGATGGTTCCAGACATTGATTCACCAACAAGGTGAACAGGAACTTCAACGTGCACGCGCTCGCCCTTGACAAGCTCAACTAGGTCAATGTGCTCGATGATCTGAGTCACTGCATCCTTGGTTGCGCTCTTGACAAGAACAGACTCTTCTTTGCCGTCGATGGTTAGGTCGATAACTGCATTCTTGTGACGAAGAATAAGTGCCACTTCGTGAGCAGGGACGGTGATGTGGCGAGGCTCTGATCCGTGTCCGTAAATTACGGCTGGGGTCTGACCTGCTGCACGTGCCTGGCGTGATGCACCCTTACCAAACTTGGTGCGTGTGGTGCCAACTAGCTTTGCTGCTGTGTTCATGATTTCTCTTCTCTTTCTGTCAACTCAAGCGTTTTACGCGAGGACAAGTCGGAAGACTTTTTACCCCGTCGATAACGGCCCCATTTGGAGCCCTCGCCGTTGTTCTTCAACAAGCCTACCTAGATAGCCTGCGCGCGGCAACTGCCAAGGCAATCAACCCCAAACTCGCCGGAATCGCCGGTCCTGGCACAGATAAAAGAAGCGCTAGGCAAAGAAGTACACCGATGACGTTCAAGGATCTGGGCATTTTTCTCTCTGAAGCAGGTTGTCGCATAGAACTGATGTGGCCAATTGCGTAGTACAGCAAAACCGAGAAACTTGAAAAACCAATCACCCAAGACAGGCTTTGTAATTGCAAAAGCAAAATCGATCCCGTGGCAATTACACATTCAGCGAGCCATGGAGCGCCCCAACGATTTCGAATACTGAAGACGTTGGGAAGTTCTTGGTCTACTGCCATCTCGGCGGCAGTTCTGGATACGCCAGCCAACAAGGCAAGCATGGAACCAAGTGCGGCCAGAGCGGCAAAAGCAACGACCAAACTGGATGGGAACCAGGGTGCGGTAATTTCAAGCAGCGCAACGAAGGGGGCTTTGGTCTGGATTAGCAACGCACCCAAAACCCGATCAAAGATTATCGAGATTGAAAAGTACAGCATCGTGACGATTCCTAGTGAAATCACGATTGCAAGCGGGATGTTTCTTGTGGGTTTTCTAACCTCGTTACCAAGAGTAGCAACGCGTGCGTACCCTGCGAACGCAAAGAACATGAGTGCGGCTCCCTGCAGAGCATTACCAGCTGGCAAGCTAGCAAGGCTAGAAGTTACCGGTGGGATTTCTGTTGCTGAACTGAAAATCGTCAAAAGTAGAAATAGCGTGGTGACCGTTGCAAGCGCGGCTGCCACCGCTGCTGTTCTGTTTATGCCCAAGATATTTATGGTCGCTAGGAAAAGAATTGCACCAACTGCCGCAAACTTTCCAGCAGCGGGAAAAACGTACTCCTCAAAAACCAAGGCCACTGCCGCAATCGATCCAATTTTTCCGATTACGAACGACAGGCCTGCAACGAATGAGATTGAATCAGATACATAAATCCGCGAATAGGCATAAACCCCACCTGCTCGGGACTGGTTCTTGGCGAGTTGATATATCGAAGCTGAATTAAGAACTGCCACCAAAGCCGCAAGTGAAATGGAAAAAATAAAAAGCGACCCAGACGCAATAGCTACGTCTCTAAAAACGACAAAAACCCCCGCGCCTAACATTGAGGCTAACCCGATTGCTACCGCACCGAGTAAGCCAGTCTGTTGTTTAGGCGTGTCCTGGGAAGAGTTTGTTGACTGAGTCATCGCCGAATACAGCGCTAATAGCTGCGGCGATTAGCGGAGCAATTGAAAGAACGGTTAGGTTATCAAACTGCTTCTCGCGAGTGATCGGAAGTGTGTTGGTGACGATCACTTCATCAACCACGCCACTTGATAAACGCTCAACTGCAGGAGAAGAGAAAACCGCGTGGGTTGCTGCAACGATTACGCGAGATGCTCCGTTGTTCTTCAAAGCTTGTGCGGCAGCCACGATGGTGCCAGCGGTGTCAATCATGTCGTCAACCAACAAACAGGTGCGGCCTTTTACATCACCAACAAGTTCATGAGCCTCAACCTGGTTTGGACGGTCTGGGTCGCGACGCTTGTGAATGATTGCAAGAGGAGCCCCCAGGCGCTCGGCCCAGATGTCGGCAACGCGCACGCGACCAGAGTCTGGTGAAACCACGGTTAGCAGTTCGTCGCCAAAGCGCTCTTTTACGTGGTCGGCCAACATCGGCAGCGCCCAAAGGTGGTCTACCGGACCATCAAAGAAACCCTGAATCTGTGGGGTGTGCAAATCAACCGACATCAATCGGTTTGCACCTGCGGCTTTAAAGAGATCCGTCATTAGTCGGGCTGAGATTGGCTCACGCCCCTTGTGCTTTTTGTCCTGGCGAGCGTAAGGAAAGAACGGTGCTACAACCGTGATTCGCTTGGCGCTGGCACGCTTTAGAGCGTCGACCATTAGCAGCTGCTCCATCACCCAGTTGTTGATTCCTGCAGCGTGAGATTGAATCACAAACGCATCAACACCGCGGACAGACTCTTCGTATCGAACGAAGGTCTCGCCATTGGCAAAGTCGTAGGCGGTAGTTGGAACAACCTTGGTACCCAGAATCTCGGCTACCTCATCGGCGAGCTGCTGGTGAGCACGCCCACTCACGATCACTAGGCGCTTGCTATTGCTCGCTGTGATATCCAATCTGGGCTCCCGCTCTTGTTGATGTTTTTAGTTGTTTGAGGCTTCAGCGGACTTGCTGCCTGGACGATTAGCCACCACCCAGCCGGCGAGATTACGTTGCGGTGCAACCGTCATGGCAAGATCTCCTGACGCTACATCTTTACGAACCACGGTGCCTGCTGCTGTGTAGGCTCCATCGCCAATTGTAATCGGTGCAACGAACACGTTATGCGAGCCTGAACGCACGTGAGAGCCAATCTTGCTTGAGTGCTTTGCGACGCCGTCGTAGTTTGCAAAAATCGTGCCAGCACCGATATTGGATTCCTCACCAATTTCGGCATCGCCAACATAACTCAGGTGCGGGACTTTAGAGCCGCGGCCGATTTTGGCATTCTTGGTTTCTACAAAAGTGCCAATCTTGCCGTCGGGGCCAAGGTCAGTTCCTGGACGCAGATAAGCAAACGGACCAACGGTTGCGCCGTCGCCGATCTTTGATGCGGTCACGTGGGATTTAACCACCGATGCATTCTCGCCGACTTGAGTGTCAACCATGACAACCTCTGGGCCGATAGTTGAGCCAGCACCGATTGAGGTGAATCCCTTTAGGTGAGTGCCCGGAAGCAGTGATACATCTTCACCCAGCTGAACTGTGACATCTATCCAGGTAGAACCTGGTTCAAGAATTGTCACGCCGGCACGCTGCCAGGCTTCACAGATTCTGTAGTTCAATTCAGCAGCTACTTCTGCAAGCTGAACGCGATTATTGATCCCAGCCACGAGCCAGTTATCGCTGACCGCAAGTGCTTGGACTTTCTTACCCTCTTGCAAAAGCTCTGCGGCAACATCGGTGAGGTATTTTTCACCTTGCGCGTTGTGAGACCCAACTTTTGCCAGGGCGCTTCGCAGGTGCGCTGCATCAAATACGTAGATGCCGGCATTCACCTCAGCGATTTCAAGTTGATCGGAATCTGCATCGCGATGCTCAACGATCTGGATGAACTTGCCGTCGTTGCTTCGGATCACGCGGCCATAGCCAGCGGGGTCTTCAACTATTGCTGTCAAAATCGTGGCGGCAAACTTGCCATCCAGGTGCGCCTCTAGCAGCGATTCCAAAGTTGGCACGTCCAAGAGTGGAACGTCGCCACTGGTTACGATTACCGCACCGTTGAAATCCGATGGCAGCGAATCAAGCGCGCACTCAACAGCGCGGCCTGTTCCAGGAATTTCATCTTGATGAGCGATGGTCACCGTTGGAAAAAAGGCCTCGATGTACTCGGTGAGGGCCTCTTTTTGATGGCGAATTACCGGGATAACGTGAGCTGCGTCAAGGGAATTGGCAGTTGCAAGAACGTGACCAAGCATCGGCAGGCCGGCGAGTTCGTGCATCACCTTGGGCTTTTTGGAGCGCATGCGAGTACCTTCGCCGGCTGCCAGAACCACAACCGCTAGGTGCTTCTCGCTCATGCGACTCCTGTCAATGTTTGCCGATTTCTCAGCTTGCTCCCCCACCAGGACTCGAACCTAGAATGCCGCATCCAAAGAGCGGAGTGTTGCCATTACACCATAGGGGAACGTGAACCAAGGTTCACTAGACCAGTCTGCCAGATATGGCAGCAGTTGAGCGGGTGCTTTGACTATTTACCCTGAAGAAGCTCCGATGTTTCCAGCCATTCCAGCTCCAACTGGTCTCGTTTGGCGTTGTATTCAGCCTGTTTGGCTGCCATCTCAGCAAGACCCGAGTAATCCGATTGGTCATGCCCGGCCATTTGCTCGTGCAGTTTGGCCTCATCAGTAGCAAGCTTCTCGAGCGCCCGCTCCAGGCGACTCAAATTCTTCTCAGCTTCACGAAGGGCAGCGCCCGAGAGCCGAAGCGAAGGTGGCGACTCACCTTCGCCGGCTCGAAGCGTCGTCGATCGATTTGATTTTTCGATAGACCCTGCGGGCAGTGCAGAAGTTGAGGTGCCCGGTTTTACTAATAGGGAGTGCTTACGAAGTTCAAGATATTGATCAACCCCGCCCGGTAGGTGGCGCAGGCTTCCATCACCAAGCAGCGCGAACTGCTGATCGGTAACGCGTTCAAGCAGATAGCGGTCGTGCGACACCACAATGAGCGTGCCAGGCCAGCCATCTAGCAGGTCTTCCATCGCCGCAAGGATATCGGTGTCTAGGTCGTTGGTTGGTTCATCAAGAATCAAAACATTTGGTTCACCAAAGAGCAGGCGCAGAAATTGCAGGCGGCGCTTCTGACCACCGGATAAATCAGAAATTGGAGTTTGCAGTTGCGCCTGAGTGAAACCCAGTTGCTCCACGAGTTGACCAATACCAACTTCTTTTTTATCCACCACAAAAAAAGATTTTTCTCGGGCAATAAGACTGAAAATTCTCTCATCCGCAAATTCATCAAGTTCACGAACTTCTTGACTTAGCGTGGCAATATTTACGGTTTTACCCCGCTTGATTACTCCACCGGTTGGTTGCAGCCCACCTTGGATTAATTTCAGGAGCGTGGTTTTTCCGGCCCCGTTGACTCCAACTAGACCAACGCGGTCGCCCGGCCCAAGTCGCCATGTGACGTCGTGAAGCAATTCGCGATTGCCAATTGAATAATTGAGGTTTTCAATGTCAAGCACGTCTTTACCAAGTCGTTGAGTTGCCAGTTTGGAAAGTGCAACTCTGTCACGAGGCTCGGGTTCGTTTGCAATCAACTCAGCGGCGGCGTCCATTCGAAACTTTGGCTTAGTGGTTCGCGCCGGTGCACCGCGACGCAACCAGGCCAATTCCTTGCGCATCAAATTCTGACGTCTTGCTTCAGAGGCAGCCGCGCTTCTGTCTCGTTCGTTGCGCTGCAGTATGTAGGCTGCGTAGCCACCCTCAAATGGCTCGATTACTCCATCGTGAACTTCCCAGGTCAAATTGCAAACTTCATCCAGGAACCAGCGATCGTGAGTCACCACGATTAGACCGCCAGCGTTATTTGACCACCGATTTTTTAGGTGTTGCGCAAGCCAGGCAACGCCTTCGATGTCTAGATGGTTGGTGGGCTCATCGAGCATCACAATGTCTAAATCTTGAACCAGTAATTTTGCTAGCGCTACTCTTCTGCGCTGACCTCCGGAGAGCTCCCCCACCTGCTTATTCCAGTCAAGGTCGTTGAGCAGGCCAGAGATCACATCGCGAATCTTTGGATTGCCCGCCCAAATATGTTCAGACACATCGCCAACCACCGATTGCCCAATGGTCAATCCTGGATCAATAACGTCCGACTGATCTAACAGTCCAAGGGTCAGGCTGTTGCGGTGGGTTATTCGGCCGTCATCGGGCTGAATGCGTTTAGCCAGAAGCTTGAGCAGAGTTGACTTGCCATCGCCGTTTCGTCCGACGATACCAATTCGATCTCCGTCGTTTACTCCGATGGTGATTCCGTCAAAAACTTTTTTGGTAGGAAACTCTAGCGAGATGTTCTCGGCACCAAGCAAATGTGCCACTAGTTGTGCTCCATCAGTGTGCCCTTTGCTGGACCATAGGTCGGAATCGCAATGTAGCCCTCAAAGGCCAAGTGGTTGGCGATGGACTCTGCAGCCGCTTGGGATTCGGCCAACATGGCCACGGTGGGACCTGAGCCAGAAACCATTGCGGCCAGCGCTCCGGCGGCAAGACCCGCGTGCATCGTGATCGACAGTTCTGGCATCAAAGCAATCGCAGCTTCTTGCAAGTCGTTGTGAAGATTCTTGGCAACCTCGCGAGCATCTCCGGATTTGAGCGCCGCGATCAGTTGCTCTGGTTGCACTGGAGTTGGGATTTGCCTTGGGTCTTCGCCGCGCGCGGCACGCATTTCATCAAGCTTGGCGTAAACCCTTGGAGTGCTGAGTCCCGCGTCCATTGGAACCAAAACCCAGTGCAGTCTGGCGACATTGTCAATTGACTCAAGGTGGTCCCCTTTGCCAACACCGATGGCTGTTCCACCAAGCAAGGCGAACGGGATATCTGCGCCTAATCCAGCGGCGGCTTTAATCAATGCTTCACCATCTACACCGGTGCACCAAAGTTCATCAACAGCCAGTAGTGCCGCAGCAGCATCTGCAGATCCGCCGCCCATGCCTCCGGCAACGGGAACATTTTTAGTAATTTCAAAATTCACCGGATGCGGATTGTCAATATTGGCCAACTCGGCAATTGATTTAGCAGCGCGCATCACCAGGTTGTCTTCACCGGTGGGTACTGCTTGAATTTGCTCGGCAGAGATGGCGCCAGAAACAGTTACCTGCCAACTTTCTGAAGAAGTCACGGTGACAATTTCACGAAGATCCAGAGCTTGATAGACGCTCAGTACCTCGTGATAACCATCACTCTGCAATGCCCCAACCCTGAAAAAGATGTTGATCTTGCCAGGCGCAGATACCGTTACTGGATTGCTCATTTCTGATCCAATCTACGATGCATTCCGGCTAAAACTTCGTTCCAGTAAAGCTGCCGTGGCTTAATCTCATCTTCATTCGTGAGCAGCTCATGAACGATGTGGGCACGAACGCTGCCCTCAAAAAGTTCAAACGAAATTATTGCGCGCGTGTTGTCATCAAAGGCCAATTTCACCTGGCCATTTTTGGCTGAAATCAATCTTGGTCGATCAAAAACCACCCAAGAACTAACGTCGCTGAGCACTGAGAAAAGTTGCCCCAATCCGGTTTCAAAATCATCGTGAACTTTGAAAGAGATAGCCATTAGCGGGCCCTCGCAATGGCAACGAATTGATGAACGTCTAACTCTTCACCGCGCGCCTGCGGACTGATTCCGGCGGCTGTCAAAATACGTTCCGCCTCGGCGGCAGATCCAGCCCAGTTGCTGAGTGCCTGGCGCAAGGTCTTGCGTCGCTGACCAAAGGCCGCGTCAGCTACTTCAAAGGTTTTCAAACGCAACTGCTCATCGCCAAGTGGCACGGTGCGCTTCGAGAAATAAACCAAGGCTGAATCAACATTGGGTACCGGCCAGAAGATATTTCTGCCAACGTTTCCGGCCAACGCAGATTCTGCATACCAGGCCAACTTGACGCTTGGAATGCCGTAAATTTTTGAACCCGGCTCTGCAGCTAGGCGATGAGCAACCTCGGCCTGAACCAGAACCAGACCGGTTTGAATGGATGGGAACTGTTCCAGGAAGTGCAGCAGCACAGGAACCGAGATGTTGTAGGGCAGATTGGCCACCAGCGCATCGGGGGCAGCCGGAAGGTCAAAAACCTTGAGTGCATCGTCACGAACCAAGGTGAAGTTTTTGCCGGGTGCCCGCTTAGCAATTGTGGACTCTAACTCGGCTGCCATCTTGGGGTCAATTTCTACCGCAATAACTTTTTCTGCTACCTCGAGCAATCCAAGAGTTAGTGAGCCAAGGCCCGGGCCGATTTCTACGACCGTTTCCTGACCGCCAAGTTTTGCTGCAGAAACAATTCGGCGAATGGTATTTGGATCGGTCACAAAGTTCTGACCTAGCTTTTTGGTTGGCGTTACATCAAGTCGCGAGGCCAACTCGCGAACATCAACCGCACCCAATAAATCAACCATGCTGTTCACTCATCAAAAGCCGACTTGCCAAGAGCCGTAAACGCACTCTGTGTTGCGTGCCAACTGAGCGCAAAGTTGGTTCAAGTCCTCACCGCGAACCTCGGCCATAAATCGCGCTGTTACAGGAACCAGGTAAGGAGAGTTTGGTCGACCGCGGAATGGTTCCGGCGCCAAAAACGGCGCATCGGTTTCAATCAGAATTAATTCCTTTGGCGCCATTGCAAGCGAATCGCGCAGGTGCTGATTTCGCTTGATGGTGATGTTGCCAGCGAATGACATGTACCAACCGTTATCGGCGCAAATTTGAGCAAGATCTGTATCGCCGGAGTAGCAGTGAAAAACAACTTTTTCTGGAGCTCCCACTCGCTTAAGGGTTGCCACAACTTCGTCGTGAGCATCACGATCGTGAATCATAAGTGCAATGTCGTTTTCTTTGGCGATGCGAATATGCTCTTCAAAACTGTGCTGCTGCAAAGAGATTGAGTTTTCGCCCTCTGTTCTAAAGAAGTCCAAGCCGGTCTCACCAATTGCACGAACCCTAGGCTGCGTTGCTAAGGCCTCAATCTCGTTAATAGCGGAATTCAAATTTTCAAGGTTTTCATAAAGCGGAGCTTCGTTTGGGTGAAGTGCCACCGCCGCCAAAACGCGAACATCCTTAGTTGCCAACTCGGCAGACCACTTTGAGCTCTCTAGAGTGACACCAACCTGGACTACTCCCCTGATGCCAACGCTTTGGGCAATGTCTAGATTTTCATTCCAGGGCATTGCACCCAGTTCTTCGTCAAAAACAAAGTCAAGATGCGAGTGGTTGTCGTAAATGGCTACTTCAAGCGGCTCAGGCGCCGCTGGAAACGCAGAGGCAAACGCAGGAGCTTTGCGTTGACTCATGACTACTTGGCTTCTTCAGTGGTCTCTATGCGAGGGAACAGCGCCTCTAGCTCGCCAATCGCGGCACCAGCGGTGAACTGGCCCCACTTGCCCGCATCACCTATGTGCTGATCATCGATGGCACCAAGCGAAACACCGATAGCCGCCCATAGTTTTGCAGTGGCCTTAGGTGTAATTGGATTCAACAACACAGCAAGTACTCGCAGGCCCTCAACCGTGGTGTTCAAAACCGTTGCCAATCGATCACGAGTCTCATCGTTTTTTGCCAGCACCCAAGGCTCTTGAACCGTGATGTAGTTATTCAATTCGTCAACTAGCGTCCAGATCGCGCCGATGGCATCGTGAATCGCAACCTTTTCGATAGCCGCATCTGCATCGGTTACCGCGGCAGCGGCAATCTTCTGCACTTGCAAATCTGCATCAGTGTATGGCCCGGCAGCTGGCAGGATGCCATCGAAGTATCGGTGCACCATTGCGATTACTCGCGAGGCTAGATTGCCAAATCCGTTGGCGAGCTCAGCCTGGTAGCGAGCGGAAAGGTCTTCCCAAGAGAACGAGCCGTCGCTGCCAAAGGCGATTGCCTTCATGAAGTAATAGCGGAAAGCATCAGATCCAAAGGTGTCGGTGATTTGCGAAGGTGCAATACCGGTGAGTTTTGACTTAGACATCTTCTCGCCGCCAACCAACAACCAGCCGTGGCCAAATACCTGATTTGCCGGAGCAAGCCCGGCGGCCATCAACATGGCTGGCCAGATAACCGCGTGGAAACGAAGGATGTCTTTACCAACCACCTGCACGCTGGCTGGCCACAGCGACTCAAATTTTGCCTTGGCCTCGGCAGAGTCTTCGCCGTAACCAATCGCGGTGATGTAGTTCAACAATGCATCGAACCAAACGTAGGTAATGTGACCGTTGTCCCAAGGAATATCAATTCCCCAGTCAAACTTTTCTTTCGAGCGCGAAATGGAGAGATCGTCTAATCCGCGGCGCACAAACGCCACCACCTCGTTACGTGCCGAATCCGGCTGGATGAAATTTGGATTGGCCGCGTAGAAATCAAGCAGCGGTTGGGTGAACTCGCTGAGCTTAAAAAAGTAGTTAGTCTCTTTCAGCTTTTCGACTGGCTTGGAGTGAATCGCACAAACCTGCTGCCCGGCAAAATCGCCCTCGCCATCAATCAGGTCAGCCTCGGTCTTGTATTCCTCACAACCCACGCAGTAATTACCCTCGTAAGAGCCTTGATAAATAAATCCGGTGTCGTAAAGGTGCTGCAGGAAAACCTGGACGTTTTGCTCGTGACGCGGCTCGGTGGTTCGAATGAAATCCTGATTGTTGATGTCAATGGTTTCAAGCAGAGGCAACCACGAATCTTTAACTAATTTGTCAGCCCAATCCTGAGGCGTGGTCTTGTTGGCCGCAGCGGTGCGAAGTATTTTTTCGCCGTGCTCGTCGGTGCCGGTTAGCAGAAAAGAGTTCTCCCCGCGCTGGCGGTGCCAACGTGCCAAGACGTCTGCCGCTACCTCGGTGTAAGCGTGACCGATGTGCGGAGCGTCATTGACGTAGAAGATTGGGGTCGTTACATAGAACGACTTTCCCTTGTTTTCAGGCATGGGTTCAATCTTAACCTAGGTTGTTGTCTGCCTTACGGCGCTCCAGCACCAGCTGATACAGGTCGCTCTTGCTTGCACCGGCGGCTGAAGCAATCTCGGCAACAGCCTCTTTGAGCTTTGCGCCATCAGCCAAGAGAGCCAGTACCTGCTCCACGAGATCGGCAACTTGCACTTCGGCAACCTGCGCGCCTGCTATGACCAGCACCATCTCACCCTTGGGCTCGCTTTTGGCCCACTCAACTAAGTCTTTTAGCGTTCCGCGCTCGGTGTGCTCAAACTTTTTGGTCAGTTCTCGAGACACAGTGGCAGCCCGATCGCCACCCAACAGCAGAACAGCGTCCTCAAGAGATTCCAAAATTCGGTGCGGCGATTCAAAAAACACCATGGTGCGAGGCTCTCTAGAAAGAGAGGAAAACATTTTGCGGCGATCTCCCTGCTTGCGCGGCAAAAATCCCTCAAAGGTAAACCTGTCTGTGGGCAATCCGGATACGGCGAGCGCGCTCAGCACCGCCGACGGGCCAGGAATTACCGTGACCTCAATCTTGGCTTCCACTGCTGCGCGTACCAGCATGAAGCCTGGGTCACTGACCGTTGGCATTCCGGCATCGCTGACCACGAGCACTGGTTCAGTTTGAGCGAATTCCAGTATCTGATTTAGTCGATCGCCCTCGTTGTGTTCGTGCAGGCTAAATAATCTGGCATTGAGCTTAACCCCCAGTGAGTTCGCCAGCTTGAGCAAGCTTCTGGTGTCTTCAGCCGCGATGAACTTGGATTCCACCATGGCCTCAATCAGGCGCGGAGATGCGTCGGCAAGATTGCCGATTGGGGTCGCAGCGAGAATGAGCACGCTCTATTGTCCAGCATTCTTGTCTAGCATTAGGGACGTGATTGCATCTCTGACCAACTACTTAAACGACACCGATGTGCGCAGGTTCATCAATCGTTTTGGCTCTTGGTTCATCATCGGCCTGGCAGCATTCCTGCGCCTCTGGAACCTGGGCTACCCAAGCAAGTTGGTTTTTGATGAGACCTACTACGTCAAAGACGCTTGGACGCTTTGGAACACCGGCTCGGAAAAGGCTTGGCCCAACGAAGCAAACACTGCGTTTGAGTCAGGCTCCGTAAATGTCTTTTTGAATGATCCAAGTTTTGTGGTTCACCCACCTTTGGGTAAGTGGATCATTGGCCTTGGCATGTGGTTATTTGGTGCCGAAAACTCTTATTCGTGGCGAATCACCACGGCGCTGTTAGGTATCGCAGCAGTGGCTCTGCTGATGATGATTGCTAAATTGCTTTTCAAATCAACTGCCTGGGCCCTTGCCGCTGGGTTTCTTTTTGCAATCGACGGTCACGCAATTGTGCTTGCCCGCACAGCTCTGCTTGACAACTCACTTATGTTTTTTGGGCTGCTAGGTTTTTATTTTCTTCTGCATGACCAACAGCACCGAGACATTCTTGGGTTGCAAAAATTTAGACCTTGGCTAATTGCCGCGGGCGTTGCGCTAGGTGCCGCCACGGCGGTTAAGTGGTCAGGGCTTTACTTCATAGCGGCATTTGGACTGTACGTCGTAATCAGCGAAACCATCGCTCGTCGCGCTGCGGGCGAGACAAGTTGGATCAAGACAGGACTGCTGAAGCAGGGCTCGCTGACCTTTTTGAATCTGGTTCCAATAAGCGTGTTGATTTATTTGGCGAGTTGGTCGGGCTGGATTTTCAGCTCAGGTGGTTACGATCGGAACTCCACACCAAACTGGTTCACCTCTTTGATCCAGTATCACCAGGCAGCCTACGGATTCCACGTGGGCTTGAGCACACCGCACTCTTACTCAGCCAATGCCCTTAGTTGGTTATTTGCCATTCGGCCAACCAGCTTTTTTTATGAAGGGCTGAGTTTTGGTCAGAACGGTTGCAACACCGATGGTGGTTGCTCGAGCGCAATAACCGCACTTGGTAATCCATTTATCTGGTGGCCTGCGGCGGCATCGGTGTTTTTTGTTGCGGCTTGGTTTGTCAGAACCCGGCAACGCCTGGCGGGATTAATTCTGCTTGGAATGGCCGGTGGTTACTTGCCGTGGCTGGTCTTTTTGAACCGCACCACTTTTCAGTTCTATTCCATTGCGTTCCTGCCATGGATGATTCTGGCCTTGATCTTTGTGGCTCGGCACTACGTTTATCAGGCTCGCCGGCCGATTAGAGCCCAGGGCGCGTTTTTGCTCTTCGCTGGCTTGGCATTTGCCGGCACCCTGTTCTTCTTGCCTATCTGGATAGGTAGCTGGATCCCCTACTGGTACTGGCAAATCCACATGTGGTGGCCTTCCTGGGTCTAGCCAACTCTGATCCTTGTTCCGGCCCCCGGCTTTAGGCTGGAAGCATGCCTACATACGCCGTGACCTATCACTACACCGCCGGAACCGAACACCTTGCCGAAGTTAGGCCGATCCATCGCGAATGGCTTGCCGCACGTCTAGCCGAAGGCAGTCTGCTGGCTAGCGGACCAATGGTTGATACCCCAACTGCGCTGTTGATTTGGAAGGCAAATTCAGTTCAAGAATTAGCGGCGCTACTTGATCACGACCCGTTCGACATTGCCGGTTGCATCGGGGAACGCGTGATTCAGGAATGGAATCCGGTATTTGGGCCTTGGAGTTAAGCATGGATGCTAAATCGATTGTCGAGCTCAACCCAAAGGTCAAACTAAACAATGGACAGCTGATCCCTCAGGTGGGCCTTGGTGTTTATAAAGTCGCCGGTGAATCTGCTGAGCCGCTAATTTTGAGCGCTTTCGAAGCAGGCTACCGCCGAATCGACACAGCGGCGTTCTACGGGAATGAACCCGAAGTTGGTGCTGCAGTTCGTAACTCGGGACTGCCCCGCGAAGAAATTTTCGTGGCCACAAAGATTTGGAAGGATGACCACGGCTATGAGCGTGCCCTTAAAGCGATTGACGAGAGCCTAGCGCGCCTAGACATTGACTACATTGACATGTTGCTAATCCACTGGCCGAGCCCGGCTCTTGGGAAATTTGTGGAGACCTGGGCTGCCCTAGAGAAATCACTTGAATCGGGAGGAGTTCGTGGAATTGGGGTTTCAAATTTTCAGCCAGACCATCTAGCCACTCTTATTTCAGCCGGAGGCACGGTGCCGGCAATCAACCAGGTTGAATTACACCCTGGCTTTCATCAGGCCGAGGTGCGGGCTTCAAATGATGCTCACGGAATATTGACCGAGGCTTGGTCGCCCCTGGCGCGAGGAAGATTCAACGAGGATCCAGTTATTGAATCGATAATGGCCAAACACAACCGCAGCGCCACCCAGGTAATTGTGCGATGGCATGTGCAACTGGGAAACCTAGTGATTCCAAAGACAGCGACCGCCTCAAGGTTGCAGGGAAACATATCGGTGTTTGATTTTGAACTTGATGAAACCGATATGGACGCGATTGCAGGTCTAGACGCTGGCCTACGAACCGGGCCAAATCCAGACGAGTTCTAATCCAAGCTATTTTCAAGGAGTCCAAATGCGAGTTTTAATTTCCGGTGCCAGCGGCCTAGTTGGGTCAGAGGTTGCCAGGCAACTGAACGCCTCCGGACACGAGGCCATCAAGCTGGTGCGGCGCAAGGCTGCGGCAGCTGACGAGGTGGAATGGAATCCGGCTCTGGGTAAGATTCCTGGAGATCTGATGGATAGCATCGACGCCGTGGTCAACATGGCTGGAGCTACAACGGGAAAAATTCCATGGACCAAGAAATACAAGCAAGAAATTGTGAATTCCAGAATCGATTCCACTCGCACACTGGTGAAAGCAATGGCAGCCGCAAAGAAACCGCCAAAGGTTTTTGTCAGTGGTTCCGCGTCTGGGTTCTATGGTGACTGCGGAAATCAATTACTTTCTGAAACGGCTCCAAAGGGAACAGGATTTCTAAGCGACCTCGCAAACCAATGGGAACAAGAAGCACTTCAGGCACCAAAGGGTGTTCGCGTCGTGCTGGCCCGAACCACAATGGTGATGTCCAAGCAGCTTGGAGCCTTGGGACGACTTTTGCCTTTGATCAAACTTGGAGTCGGTGGACCACTGGGCTCGGGTAAACAGTGGTGGGCCTGGATAAGTCAGGTAGACGAAGCAGCCGCAATAATCCACCTAATCAACACGCCTACGGCATCGGGGCCTTTCAATCTGACTGCGCCTCAGCCGGCAACCTGCAAAGACATCGTGGTCGCACTCGCAAAGAAACTGGGTAGACCAGCAATTGTTCCGGTGCCTGCGTTTGCACTCAAGTTGTTTATTGGCGAGGCTGCCACCGAACTCTTGCTGTGCAGTCAAAATATGTCGGCAGATAAATTGCTGGCGACAGGGTTCAAATTCAGCCACGCAAAACTAGACGAAGCCGCAGCCTGGGTGGTTTCTAAATAATCGGCAAAGAAAAAGAACCCTGCCTTTCGGCAGGGTTCTTTTTATAAAGGTTTAGAAAAATTACTTCTTCTTTGCTACCTTGCGAGCTGCTGGCTTGCGCGCAGGAGCCTTCTTGGCAACAGCCTTCTTTGCAGGAGCCTTCTTTGCTACAGCCTTCTTAGGAGCTGCCTTCTTTGCAACAGCCTTCTTTGCAGCAGGCTTCTTTGCAGCAGTTGCCTTCTTAGGAGCTGCCTTCTTTACTGCTGGCTTGCGCGCAAC